>JACCDH010001990.1_pt1 | contig 58873 bp, 50 predicted proteins | sample 7442481 | NCBI WGS metagenome assembly JACCDH01 (sample SAMN15323433, study PRJNA562643) | freshwater metagenome | isolation source: river surface water | place: USA:Blue River Watershed | collected 2017-08-15
GCAGAAAGACTCAGTTGTACATTTTCATTTTGAGTAACTTGAACGTCATGCACTGTTGCAGGTGGGGGTGGTGGTGGCACTTGCTCTTGCAGGTCATCCGTCACTACTACCGAACCAACTGTAAAGTTTGCTTCTTCCTCTCCTTGATGTTTCTTGGGTTTTTTCCAGTACCAATTTTGATAAGCTTTCCACTCTTTTTTGATGCGTTTGAGGTGTTGTTGCCTAGCTTTTGCTTCGTCTGTTTTGAGCTTAGAAACAGCCGTAAAGTAGGCTTTTCGCATGGAGAGGGGCGGCACAATGCGGTAAGAAAGGTAGTCAGAAAGGGAGTCGAGTACCAATAAAGAACTGGCTGAACTCACCAAGTTGTATTGTAATCCCAATGCACAAATCTCTTTTTGAAAAACCTGAGGCTGTTCTTCTAATTTTTGGAGTTTGGCTATGGCCCAGCGCTTGGCTTGTGTTTGCGCGCTATTTGAAAGTTCTTCTTTGCGCCACTTTACGGTTTGCTCAGCGAGTACTTTTTGGGAAGAAAGCCCAAATTGAGCCGTCAACTGCTTGATGGCAATTGGCGCTTTGACACTCACCATGATGCGTTCGCTTTGGGCGGTCAGTGGTGTGCTATAATATTCTAGAGCGGTATTTTTTTCCTTGAAGCCTAAAAACTGAAGGTAAGATCGCTTGAGGTATTTCAAAGATACCGCTACACTTTGGCTATTTAAATCTAGCAATTCACCATTTGATTGTTCGGCCAACTGCCTGAGTAGACCTTTATCTGCGACCTGACTCGATACAATTGGGTAAATCGGCACTTTCCCTTTTCTATGTACTTGTTGACCCAAGGTATGCAGGCCATCTGAAAAAAGTAAAATTTCATCGCCCTTATACCTACCAAAATGCAGGCAAGAAAGCGAGGAAGCGCCGTCGTAATGCTGTTGCTTCATAATAGGCTTCAGTTCGGCTACAACTCCATTGACAATTGTAAATTGTTTGCGCTCAAGCACCTGATGGGCAAAGAAAACAAGTTCCAATTTCCCCTTTTTCATCCATTTGAGATAAGACGCCAAGAGTGCTTGTTCTTTGTCGAGTTGAGCTTTTGACCGAGAAGCTGAGACATCCCAACAAACGGTTATGCTCTGAGGTACTTTCTTGCGCGCATATTTACGCGGTAGCTCCAAATGAGTATGGAGGTAATGAAAAGCACCTACCCTACCCACTGTTGCGGCTGTGGCTGCACCCAAAGGCAGTTTGATGCGTATATTTGCTGCGATCGGCTGCTTGCGACTACTCAACTGCTTGAGCACAACAGCGCGGCCTGCTTGATAGGTAATGGCCTTGAATTTGAAATTGGCTATCATTTGATGGAGCTGCAAAGGCAGCTCAAATAAGGCTGTTGAGGCATTTTGTGGCAATACAGCACTCACTTCAAACGAGATGCGCTTGCGTGCTTTGGCAACCAAAGGAAAAACCCTCATTTTAAAAAGGTTACCAGCTACTTTTTCGATCAAGCCAGGATCAATGCCCTTTCTAACTGTAGCCTCATAAGCAATTCTGGCCTTGTGCTTTTCTACGGCCACAGCCGGCCGCATTTCGCCATTGACCTCTAGCTCAAAAGAAGTGATTGTTTGGTTGTCTTGTACGGGAAATTCAAATTCTGCTTCAAGTTCTCGATCAAATTGATTATAAAAAACAAGTTCATAGCGGGTGCGTGCAAAACCATTTTCTAGATAGGAGGTGATGTGCAAGGAATTGATTTGAATCTGTTCTTTTTCTTCCCCTTTGATCTTTAAGCTCGGAATTTGAGAAGGGAGTGGTGCGCGCGTATCGAGACGGCTCACTTTTGATTGGTCATTGATCAGGCGACGGTAAGGATCAGCAACGCTTTTATTGGGAATGATTGTCCACCAAATGCCAAGCCCAACAACGACTAACAAAACAAGTGAGAGGTAAATTCTATTTTTCATAAGCGCGTAAAATAAGACTAACGCAGTCTAGACGTAAAACAAACAAAAAAGCCGCTCCTAGAAGCGGCTTTTTAACAAATTTATTTGCAGTCTTAGGCGCGTAAACGCTTAGAGAAGTCTAATAAGATTGGGGTAGCTACACACAATGAAGAGTAGGTTCCGATCAAGACCCCAACAAGTAAGGCGAACAAGAAGCCTTTGATAGCCGGACCACCAAAGATGAACATGATCAAGACAACAACGAAGAGGATCATTGAGGTGTTAAATGTTCTTGATAGTGTTCTGTTCAAAGAGCTATTGATGATGTCTCCGTGGTTGTCTTCTGGCTTGCTTTTGCGAAGGTTCTCACGGATACGGTCAAAGACAATGACGGTATCGTTCATGGAGTAACCAATAACGGTGAGGATCGCTGCAATAAACGCTTGATTGACATCAAGTGTGAAAGGCAAATAACCATGAAGCAATGAGAAAATAGAGATCACGAAGAATGCATCGTGTGCCAAACCAACGATTGCACCTAAAGAGTACTGCCAGTGGCCAAAACGAATGAGGATGTAGGCAAAGATAGCCAACAAAGCAAGGGTAATGGCAATGGTAGATGAAGTCCAGAGCTCAGATGAGATAGAGGCGGAAATGGCACGAGACTCGAGTACTTTATAGCTACCCATTTTGTCTTTGCACGCATCTAAACCGACTTTAAGTTGCTTATTCACCTGGTCTGTAGCACCATCGTTGTTGAGCAAATAGTTGGTCACGATTTCTACATTGAAGTCGTTGGATTTGGTTTTGAGGTCTACAGAAGCAGGCTCGCCATTTTCAACAAATACTTTTGTGAGTTCTTTGCGAATGCTTTCGATGTCAGCTTTCTTTTCAAATTTAACGGCAAATGTACGGCCACCTGTAAACTCAACACTTTGCTTTAAGCCGCGTGTGCTCAATGAAACAATACCTGCAATGGTAACGGCAATTGAGAATACATAGAAGTATTTTCTTTTGCCCATCCAGTCAAAGTTGAAGTTTTGGAAAAGACCTGCAGAGTACTTGGTATTGAAACCAACTGTTTTGCCTTTAGCCAACCAAGTGTGGATAGCGAGCTCAGCAATAACCATTGCAGAGAACATCGAAGTGAAAATACCGATGATGAGTGTGGTTGCAAAAGATTCGATTTCACCCGTACCGAAGATCTTAAGGATGATCGCAACAAGTAAGTGGGTGACGTTTGCATCGATGATCGACGGAAGTGCTTTGCGGAAACCGGTATTAATTGCCGTTTCGGTATCGGCACCCATGGCTTGTTCTTCGCGAACGCGCTCAAAGATGAGGATGTTGGCATCGACAGCTGTACCAATTGTAAGAACGATACCTGCAATACCAGCAAGGGTAAGCACCGCACCAAAAGAGGCAAGTGAGCCGAAGATGAACACAACGTTCACGATAAGTGCGATGTTAGCTGCTTGACCTGCTTTACCGTAGTAGAACATCATGTAGAGCAATACCGCGATAAACGCAACTCCAAAAGAGATGAGACCAGCTTGTGAGTTTTCTGCACCGATAGTTGGCCCTACTTTTTGCAAATCTTTAATGACACAAGGAACCGGAAGTGCACCGCCATTGAGCAAGCCAGCGAGGTCTTCTGCTTCTTGGAAAGTAAAGCTACCAGAGATTTGTGTATTGCCGTTGGTAATGGCGTTGATCACGCGAGGAGCGCTATAAACAACGCTATCCATTGAAATGGCAATAATACGGTCTTTGTTTTCGGTAGTCATGCGGCCCCACTCGTCGGCACCTTCGTCTGTCATAGAAAGACTAACGATGATAGATCCGTCGGTTTGGTCGTAATCGACTTTGGCATTGCTCACGTGCTCACCGCGAACGCGTGCCTTACCTGTATCAGGAATTCGACAAGCGTAAAGGAAATAAGCTGTTTTCTTGGATTTGTTGTCTACGCTTTCTGGCTTCGCAGACCACATGAATTTGAGGTCTTGTGGGAAGGCGTTTTGAACGTCTTTGCGACGCAAAATTGCATCTACTGTTGCTTTTTCGCTTACGTTCACGTAACCCATAGCATAACCTCCGACAGGAACAACCAACTCTGCAAGGCCTTTTTTGGCTGCATTTGCGATTGTGGTTTGGGTTGTAGCTTCTGGCTTAACGGTATCGTTTTGAACAGCCGTAGTGTCTGAGGTGGTGTCTGCTTCTAAAGCGAGCTCGTCGATTACCACTTCATTTTGTTTGCTCAAGCGAGATGCTTCTTGCCATTGCATTTGAAGTTGGTCTGGCATATAAGTTTCGTAGAACTCTAGGTTCGCTGTAGAACGAATTTTGCGAGAAACGGTTTCTTCGTCTTGCACACCTGGAAGCTCAATGTAGAGGCGGTTGGTGGCGAGGTCGCGTTGGATGTTAGGTTGTGCTACACCAAATTGGTTGATGCGGCGACCAATGATGTCTTCGATGCCTTTCATAGAAGAAGCAACTAGATCGCGGAGGTAGTTTTCTACTTCGGCGTCAGATGTTTTGATACCGATAGATTCTCCTTTGATTACGTAGCTCAAAGGCAAAGAACCGTTCGCTTTTTTGTAAGCTGAAATAAACGTAGCGATGAAGTCACCTCCGTTGGTGTTGTAAGTGGCTACTGCACGATTGAACGGCTTCGTGAATTTAGGGTCAGTTACGCTTTTAACGTGGCCGCGAATGAGGTCGGGGTAAGAAATTTCTACTGTAACGCTCATTCCACCTACGAGGTCAAGACCAAAGGCAAGCGACATTTTCTTCACTTGACCAAAAGTAGAACCCAAGACAGGATAAACTGGCTTTTCGCCTTTGTCGCGAAGGATTTCGTTGATGAAAGCTGCACGGGCAAGCTCTACCGCTTCGGGGTCGTTGAAATTGACTTTAGTACTGTTGGGGAGCACGGCAATACCACCGTTGTTCTTGGCTTCGTCGCGAAGCATTTTCACTTTAAGATCTGCTTCTTTCGCCGCTTTGTTTTCAACGTTGCTCGCTACCCACGTGAAGGAGAGCTGGTAAACGCAAACCGCGGTAAGAAGAATGGACAAGAACCAAAAAAATCCTTTTAAACGCATTTCTTGAATATTTGAATTTGAATTAAGGTTGCAAATATAGGATTTTGGATCCTTAAATTCAAATAAAAAATCTAGGCTTCTTCAGCTAAAGCAATTAAGCCTTGGGCAAAAGAATGCCAAGCCTGCTCAAGATCTAAACTCGCGACGGCAAGGCGCTGGTTGCATTCATCGATATCTCCCTGATTAAAAAGACTTTGCACACGACTAGAAAAGTCTTGAGGCGCAATGTCAGACAGTTCAAATCCATGTCCTTGCGCTTGTAGTCCTTCGGCCAATCCGCCGACATTTGTGCACAAAACAGCGCGCTTTTGACTGAGTGCCATGGCACGAATACCCGATTGGGTTGCATTTAGGTAGGGTAAAACAACTAAATCAGCGGCTGCAAAATAGGTATCCACCTCAGCATCGGGAAGATAACGATTGACAAATTTCCAATTTGCAAAGGGCAATTGTTGCAGCGCTTGTTGGTAAATTTGCGCGTCGCCATAAACCTCCCCAGCGATGAGTAATTGATAAGAATCATCTAAAAGACCGAAAGCGGCAATCAATTCAGAAAGCCCTTTGTAGGGCCGAATGAGCCCGAAGAAAAGCAAGGTTTTTTTATGCGGATCAAGTCCTAATTGCAGACGCGCTACATGCGGATCAATAGCATTGCCCTCACCTTCATAGGGCGGATGCGCAATGAGCGCAATTTTGGCGTCGGGCTTCACATCGAGTACTTCTTTTTTTACAGCGGCAGAAAGCACCACAAAGGCATCGTAAGCGTTCAAAAAGTAACGGTTGAAAATGCGGTCAAAAAAGCGTTTTTCGTGCGGATTCAGGTTGTGGATAATCGCTATTTTTTTGGTTTTTCGGGGTAAAAAATAGGTCCAAAAAACCATCATGGGCGCCATGAAGGACATCCAGTAACTCGTGACAAACACGTTGGGATTCGAGCGCTTGAAAAGCAGTGCTGAACGCAGATAAGAAAAAGGATTAAAGGTAGAAACAACGCGTTCAAATTGTTGTTTGTCTGCATTTTCTTCAAATTGAGAGCTGCCCGGAAACAAAAAGTCCGGGTACTGTTTTTTAAAGGTATATGCTTTTACATTTTTGCTTTTAGACAAAGCGTTTAGCGTGCGCAAACTGAATTTTGAAATGCCACCTCTAAAGGGTGGCAAGGCGGAGAAAAAAAGCCATTTTTGTGCTTCCACACTCATTGATTTGGATCGAGGTTTTTGGCCTTACAGCGCTCTAAAAAGGCCTTGAGTTCTTTATCGGTGAGCTCGTAGCCATCGCGATACATCACACGCTTTTTAATGTTGCCCAATTTGTCGTAGACGGTGGTCCAGCCGTGGGGAAGGTCGTTGAGGTAATTCACTTTAGAAAGCACCTCGCCAGTGTTGTAAAATTCTGTCCACAAACCCATTCTTACGCCATTTTGGTAGGTCCCCTTCAATTTTGGTTTGCCATTGTAGAAGTTTTCCTGATAAGCACCATTGAGTTTGCCATTCGTATAGTAGACCACCTTTTGGATTTGGAGTTTGTGTTCGAGTAGTTGTCCTTCCGTAAAGTAGAAAACACTTTTGCCATTCAGCACATCTAATTGATAATTTTCTGCGCTGATCAGTTCGCCGTTTTGCGAGTAGTTGTACCATAAGGAGTCTTTCTTTTCGCCTTTATAAAAACCGTCGGCTAAGAGTTGTCCGTTTTCGTAAAAAAGCAAAACCGAGGAACAACCACCCGGTAAACCATGCACCAACTCTGCCTTCCTTTGACCACTTTCAAAATTGTAAATAAATGTACCAACCGGCTTGTCATTTAAAAAAGCGCCTTTGTATTGCAATACGGAACTACCTGGGTAGTTTTTCTGCCATTGCCCTTGCTTGCGGCCTTTAGCATCGGTCTGATTCAATTGCGCAAACGAATACGTGCCGCAAATGAGGAGTGTAAGAAGGCTAACTATTTTCATAAATAACGACTGAGTTCAGACAAATGCGCAATGGTCAAATCGGGTGTTTCTTTCACTTTTTCAATGGAAGCTACCAAGACCGTGTACATCCCAAGTTTCTTGCCAAATAAGATGTCGGTGTTGGTATCGCCTACCATGATTGATTTTTGAAAATCGATGTTCGGTAAAGCTTCCTGCGCCTCAAAAGCCATTCCAGTGTTTGGTTTTCTGCGCTGTGCCTGGCCATTTTTGAATTCCGTAGCGGCCAACACAATGTCGATATGCATTCCTGCACTTTGCAATTCGTTACACATGTTTTGATGTATATCGTTCAGTGCTTGCTCGCTCAACAAACCTTTTGCAATGCATTGTTGGTTGGTCACAACCACAATGTGTTCAAAGGCCGCGCCAATTTGGGCAGCATTTGCCAGTAAACCTTCAGTAAAATGAAAAGCCCCCCATTCGAGAACGTAATTGTTAAAAATACGTTCGTTGATGACGCCATCTCGATCTAAAAAGAGGGTCCAGCCCGGGCCTATTTTGGGAAAGGCTGTCATTCACCTAAACGACTCGAGATGAGATAGTGATTGCGCGTACTGGAGTTGCGACCAATGAGTTCGGCAATAAAACCAGCCGTGAAAAACTGTACGCCAATGATCATGGCGACAAGTGCAACGTAAAAATCGGTGCGCGTAGACAAGCGCTCTGCGATTGGATGAATCAGTAGCTTATCTATGCCCATGTAAGCGAACAAACCGAAGCCAAGCAAAAACATAAAGACGCCAATAGCACCAAAGAAATGCATGGGTTTTTTGGCAAATTTGCCCATAAAAGCAACCGTCATGAGGTCGAGCGGACCATTTAAAAAGCGGTTGAGTCCAAACTTAGTGACACCGTACTGTCTGGCACGATGCGCAACAATTTTTTCACCGATTTTTTGAAAACCTGCATATTTGGCAAGCGCGGGAATATAGCGGTGCATGTCGCCGTAAAGCTCAATGCTCTTGACAACTTCTATTTTATATGCTTTGAGGCCACAATTGAAATCGTGGAGGTAGATACCGGTAATGCGACGTGCAGCCCAATTGTATAATTTGGTTGGAATGGTCTTGGAGAGCGGATCGTGGCGCACTTTTTTCCAACCCGATACAACGTCGAGGTCTTCTTGGGTAATCATGCGGTAGAGTTCCGGAATTTCGTCGGGAGAGTCTTGCAAATCGGCATCCATGGTAATGACGACATCGCCTTTTGCGGCTTCGAAACCCACTTGTAATGCGGCCGATTTGCCGTAATTGCGCTGAAAACGCAGCCCTTTCACGGCCTGATTTTTGTCGCGGAGACCAATGATGGTTTGCCACGAAGCATCTTTGCTACCGTCGTCAATAAATAGGATTTCGTAACTCAAGCGATTGGCGTCAAGCACGCGCACTAACCAGTCGTGGAGTTCTGGCAGCGATTCAGCTTCGTTGAGGAGTGGAATAACGATTGAAAGTTGCATGATCTAAATCTGAGTATCAAAGATACATTTTTTATTGGCCTAATTTGATCCATGAATAGCGTTGGCCTGCTATTTCGATAATATATGCGCCATTTGGCAAGGCGTGGGTATCGATTTTCGTTGGGGAAGCACCCAGCACAGCAGTTAAACACAACTTGCCATCCAATTGAAAGAGCTGAACGGTAGTTGGCGCGTTAAGCGCCCCGATCGTCAGTTCATCCTGACCCGGATTCGGAAACAATAAAATAGGGTCTTTTTCTAGTTGTTCGTCGGCCAAAATAGAGGCATTACTGATGCTGAAGTGATCAAAAGCAGCCTCGGTAATATTTGGATTGCCTTGGTCATCTGCGGTGCGCACAAATAATTGCATGGAGTTGGTAAACGGAAGCAGACCGTTAAGTGCAAAGCTCTTGTATTCCCATGCCATCGCTTGCCCTTGGGGTGCTACAATTTCTTCTAAAACTACTTGATCCAAACCATTGCTCAGTAGCACGCGCAGGGTGTCATTGAAGGCCCCGGGGCCATGATAACAATAAAAAGAACGCGCATAATTCAAATGAGGATTGGTCAAGTCTGTGAGTGCAAAAACCGGTGAAATCAGGGTTGTAAAGCCGTTATCGACATCGTTCTGATCGGTATTTGGTGTGGTGCCGTTACCAGTAACCATAGCCATTGCGCCACAATCTAGGTTGCTGTCGTCGCCGAAAACCGTGTTGGTGGTTGGATTCGGGTTGGCGCGCTCCCATAGTCCGGTTTCTGCATCGCCTACCACAGACCAGCCAAAATTGAAGGAGAAATCGTCGTAGAAGCCTTTTTTCAAATAAATAGTGCCCGTTGCGGTTGCCGCATCGATAAAAAGCGTCAGGCAGGTGGTTTGATAACCCCATTTGCCCACTACGCAATCATAGGAATCTTGGTAGAAAAGCGTGAAATCTTCTTGACCCAAGCCATTGGTCTGACCTTCGTGTAGCAATTGTGGATGAGCAAGCCTTATTTGCGCATTGGAAATGGTCAGGTTGGTACCCTCTTCTAGTACGGTAATTTGTAAATTAAACGGCGGTATGGGCAATAAATTGAAATTGAAGGTCGTGGTGAGCCCTTGCGTCAGACTGACCTGTACCGTTTGCGGATAATACCCAGGTTTGTTGACGTTTACAATGTAGGTCCCGCTATTTGGCATCCCGGTTTTGTAAGTACCCTGTGCATTGGTCTTTTCGATCATGGCAGCTCCGATCAGCTCGACACTTACTTGTTCGAGCACTTGGCCTGTGGTGAGGTCTTTGACAACACCGTTAAGACTTGCGGCCGGAGCATAATTGATTTGCAAGACAAAAAGGCCTTCAGTAATGTCTGCTGCAACCGCTTTATTGGATGCAAAAAATGGAAAGACTCCCCAACAACCGTCGTAGCCTGGGGTTTGCCCTACATAGGTATCAAAACTACCCAATTTGATGAGGTTTTCTGGATCGTGCGCGTCGTGTACCACAACACCATCGCTGTAATAGCTCGTGATCAAGTAGTCTCCTTTGACGTGCACGTTGTGCGGAATTACAGCGGTGCCTTGCGTATTTTGCACGCGGTCTAGCTCTTGGATTTGCTGTAAATTGGAAATGTCGTAGGCAGCAACATAAGCACCTGAAATTTCATCGGTGGTAAAGACCGTCTGACCATCTGCGCTCGGCCAAATATTGTGGGTAAATAAATTAGGCGTTGGGTGCGTAGCGAGAAGAACAGGATTGGCGTGGTCAGCAACATCTAGGATAGAAAAGAAACCTTCGTAAATATGGCCAGTGTAAAGCGTATCGTTGCGCTCAAAACCGTCGTGTACGTATGAGGCATCGTATACACCAACCTCAATGGGCTGCATCGGATTGGCGTTGAGGTCGAGGATGATAACGCCTCCGTTTCCGCGGTTGGCACCAAAAATATAAGCATAGCCACTCGTTGAGGTATAACACGTGTGCGCACTTTGCCAAGGATTGGCAGCAGGGCCTGTGTAAAGCGCCGTAGGTAAATTCGTAGATTGTGGCAGCGGGCTGAGGTCAATAATGAGCAGGCCGTCCTCGGCCTCGGTGGTTACGTAGGCGTAGTCGCCGTAAACACAGGGGTCGCGCCAGATGGATTCAGAACCCGGCAACCAAAAAACTTCCTGAGGCTGCGTACCGTTCGTGATATCGACAATCGAGGTGCCTTTTGAGGTGCCTACAATAGCATATTCGTTGCCGAGCTCATCGGTGTAACCCCAGACATCGTTGAGGTTGGCTCCGTGCAATGCTTGGTAATCGATGTGCGAAAGCGAATCGATGGAAAATTGAGCAAAGGCAGCACTGCCAACGATTGTAAAAAGTAAAAGGAAGAGTTGTTTCATAAATCGTGGCGCTTATACAATTGCTTATTGGCGAATGAATTTTTGAGCATAGGTACCGTTCGCAGTTTCAATCTCAATGAGGTAGGTTCCGGCAGGATAAGCACTAAAATCGATGAAACTTTCAGCAAAGTTGGCAGTTGCGTTCATTTTTTCTCGGTATAATTCTCTTCCCGTGAGGTCGCGGATTCGCAATTGCGCAGCTCCTTGGATAGCTCCTTTCATTTCTATTGTTACCATTCCTGCACCAGGATTAGGGAACACGGAAATCTCTTGTTGCTGCAGATCCTCTGCCACATCTAAGGTGAATCCTACCGTGAAATCATAGCGGTGGTAATGGCCGAAATCGCCAGGGAAGAACTCGATGTAGCTCCCTCCTACTTGGCGCAAGCGCATTTGCCCAGATGTTTCGCCTTCCACTTGCGAAGAATACCAGAAGGCCAAGCCGTCGTGATCGGTGTCTTCAATAATGATCGAATAACAACCCGGTGCGAGGTCAAAGGTGTCTTTGTATTGGGTCGTGTTTTGAAGGTTGCTGCGCTCAAAAAGCACTGTGCCAGCATGATCTAGCAATTGGTAGCTATTTTCGGTGGCTTTGTTGTTGGTAGTGAGCCAAACAAAGAACGGGCCATCGATGCGTTCAGGCGCGTCGTACTTAACGGTCATGAGGCTGTTTTGGTTGTATTCGTCTGGGCCAATATTTCCATTGACATCGGCTACCCAAGCCGTAAAAGTATAGGAGCTGTCTTGCTCATACCACCAGTTCATGTCGGTGACTGGTATTTCTACTACAGTTTGTTCCAAAAAGCCTAGATTGCCGGTCCAGTCAAATACCAAGTTAGAACCGTAGTCTAGCCAACAGAAAATACGACAAGACGTAAGGGCTTGTGCACCCGTATTTTTAAGCACAATGCGCGGGTTCTGACAAGACGGATTCCACTTGGAATAATATTCATAATTATTTGGATTGAGCACATCGATGATGGCCGCATCGTTTTGGAAATTTGGTGCCGAATACGAGATGAGGTCATAAGCTGCGATGTAGTTTCCGCCGGCTTGCCCAGGATCTGTGGTAGGCACCGCATTGATGGCGTAATCTAAAGAAACGGTGTCTCCGGGTGTAACATAAGGGGTGAGTTCAAACTCAAACTCCTTGACTAAATCGCCAGGGCACCAACCTTCGCGGGCATAAGGCCATGTTCCACCCTGACTGATATTCGGGTTATCGCCACAAACCATTGCATCCCAGATGCTCCAATTGAAGCGCGGCACGCCGTCTACTTTGATTTGATGGCTGTTATTGACCCACTCACAACAAGCGTAGTCGCCAACTTGACCGTGGCCAGACATTCGGGTCTTGATTTTAAACATTTCGGCGGTATCGCTCAGCACCACAGGTTTGGCTTGCAAAACGGCATCGGCTGCCATTTGTCCGAAGTTGTAAGATTTGAACTCAGACCAAATAGGCTCGCGCTTCACGACATCGCGCGGCGGAATGCCTTTGATAAATGCAAACTTGAGGTCGATGAGCTCTTGGGTGTTGTGCGCAGCAAGATCGACCAAACCGTGGAGGTATTGCTGGTAGTCCGTGACGTCGTAAATCCAGGTAAAACCATTCGGGCCGAGGTCAAATTGGATGCCGTACGGGGTAATGTAGCGCGCTATTTCGACATCGTGAATGATTTCATAAGGCGGGTTGAAAACCGTGATGGCTTGGTTTTGCAACGTTTGGGTGGTCTGGATTGGCGCGCTATTTACGATTTGACCATTCAAATCATAGGTGTTCGCATTGCCTGCAGGAACGCCAATGTACGTTTGTGCCAAATCAAAATGACGGTGCAAAGGCACTTGTTCAAAAATCACAACTGGTTCTTTCAATTGGAGCTGAGTCGCTACATTAACGGTTGGATTAGGAGCCATATTTCCCTGTCCAAATTGCAGCAACGGTCTGTGCGCCTGAATAGTTTGACCCACAAATTTAGTGTTGTTCGCTTTGATCATGCCAAATTCAGAAGGCATGAGTACGTGGTCATTAGGACCGAGGTCTCTGGCGTATTTCACGTTGTCGAAGTCGTGGTAGAGTACCAAGCTAGGCCAATTGGGATGCGTCGCATCTATCTTTTGTGTATAGTAATTGGCTATGGTGGCAGCACTGAGTGCAGTTTTGTAAATGCGCAATTCGTCTAGACTACCCTTCCAAGAAAGGCTTTGGTTATTGCCACTTGCTCCGATGACCAGGCGATGGAAATAACCCATTTCGCGGTTTTTGTTGTTGCCCGATAACCAAAGCTGACCATTTTTATAGATGAACATCTGACCTGTTGGCTGGTCTTTCACAAACGCCCAGTGGTTCCATTCGCCATCGATTTCAGGAGCGGTCGCGACTTGGTTGATGCGGTCGTAGCCCGTTTCGTCGCCGGCATCAAAATAGATGTTATTATTACTCCAGGGCATATGGATATTGAAGATGCGTCGGCCCGCTGTGTCGAGCGCCTCCATGAAGGTGGTGTTTTGCGCAGCATTGCCATTGCCTTTAGCCCAAAATTCAATGGTGAACTGATCGCCAATTTCTTCGTTGGCAAAAGAAGAGAGTGTGTGGTTGGTGCCGCTGAGTTCTAACTCCCCGTTGCGCCCAATATAGCTGACGGCCATTGGCGCTGTATTGGCGTCCATAGCAAAATCCATCGCTGGCGTTGGAAAATCATTGCTAATGGTAAATTCGATCAGTAAATTGCTGACGCCATCCCAAATAAAATCTTGGTAAAAAACAAAGTTATTCCAACCCGGAACCAAAGGCGGCATAGACATGCCGGGTGCGTGGGAGGCGCGGTAAACTTCGGTGAAAGACGGCTCAAGAAATTGCGAAAGCGTATTTTCCTGCGTACTTGCGATACGGATCACGGGATGCCAAAGCATACCGCCCGTTGGGGTATTCAAGCGCAATGAACTCAAAGCACCAGGCTGAATCCCTGAGGCAAAAAGCTCTGACGCATGCACTAAAAATTGGTACTTACTCCCTTGCTGATTGGTTAGAAATGGCAGCGTCGAAAAAGAACCCGGACTATTCACAGGGTAATGTGTCAAGGCCGCACCGTTTCTGATGAACTCTTGGATTTGGTATTGATCTGCTTCTTGATAAGGCAATGGCTTGAAATTGACCTGAGCTGGTGTAGACCAGTTCATCAAAAATTGCATCCCGTTGATGGCGGTGGAGTCGAGCTGACCGGTATGATCGAAAACGCGCGTGTAAGTAAGGTAATCCCACTCGCCACAGTCGTATTGATCCCAGGTGGTGAGGGGTGAACACTTGAGCTTGTAGTACATTTGTACTTTCTCAAAGCGCTCTGTATCCAAAGAAGCCGGGAATTGAAAATCAGCTCTTCTCGTAGTGATGGAGTCAAAGGTAAACGTTTGTACCCAAGTGGTATCTTGGGCAAAAGCCATTAAACTCGAGACAAAAAAGCAGGCAAATAATAGGTATTTCATAGCGAGGACTTATAGTAGTCCTCTAAAATACAAACAATTTGAGATTAATTGAAAAACAATTTGAGCGAAAGCGCAAGCGTTTGGCGCAATTCAGTGCGTTCGATGATGTAATCCAAGAAACCGTGTTCGAGTAAGAATTCGCTGGTCTGAAACCCTTCTGGGAGGTCTCTACCGATGGTTTCCTTTACCACACGAGGGCCTGCAAAAGCAATGAGTGCTCCGGGCTCTGCTATGTTGATGTCACCGAGCATGGCAAACGAAGCTGTTACGCCCCCTGTAGTAGGGTCGGTGAGATACGAAATATAAGGAAGTCGCGCCTCAGAAAGCTGACCTAGTTTGCCCGAAACTTTAGCCATTTGCATGAGAGAAAAACCAGCTTCCATCATGCGTGCACCGCCCGATTTAGAGATGATCATGAATGCTGCTTTTTCGGCAATTGCAACGTCTATGGCGCGGGCGATTTTCTCACCCATGACAGATCCCATAGAGCCACCAATGAAATTGAAATCCATGGCAGCAATGACTAATGGCTGCCCTTCGAGCTTGCCTTTCGCTGTGCGAATAGCGTCTTTGAGGCCTGTTGCTTTTTGAGTTGCGGACACTCGATCGGTGTACTTTTTAGTATCCGTAAAGCCCAACGGGTCGCCAGATTGCAAATCTGGATTGAGCTCTTCAAATTTTTGTTCGTCAAAAATAAGCTCAAAATACGCCGCAGCACCGATGCGCTCGTGGTGCGAGCAGCGGTCACAAACGTAGTTGTTTCGCATGAGGTCATCGCTGGTGTAGAGTGTTTTGCAATTCGAGCAGCGTACCCATAACCCTTCAGGCACTTCCATTTTGTCGCTTGTGGAAGTAGTGATGCCTTCTTTATTTCTTTTAAACCATGCCATAATATCAGTTCAGCGTATTGATGTTGTTTAGATCGGCAAAAGACTGCTCGAGGCGTTTGACGAATGTCAGTTCACCTTCGCGCAACCACTTGCGTGGATCGTAGTATTTTTTGTTGGGCTCATCGGCACCATTTGGATTGCCAATTTGGGTACGAAGGTAAGCCAAATTGGTTTCAATGTAATCGCGCACACCTTCGGTGAAGGCAAATTGCATATCGGTATCGATGTTCATCTTCACGACGCCGTAGCCAATTGCTTCTCTGATTTCTTCGAGACTAGAGCCCGAACCACCATGAAATACGAAGTCAACTGGATTGGGCTCCGTGTTGTATTTATCTTGGATATGGGCTTGTGAATTCTTTAAAATAACGGGGGTCAGCTGGACATTCCCCGGCTTATAAACACCGTGTACATTGCCAAAAGAAGCTGCTATTGTAAAGCGCGGCGAAACTTGCATGAGGGCTTCATAGGCTTCGGCTACTTCTTCGGGTTGGGTATACAACTTAGCGTTGTCTACGTCGGTGTTGTCTACGCCGTCTTCTTCGCCACCTGTAATGCCTAGTTCAATCTCGAGGGTCATGCCCATTTTGGACATGCGACGCAAGTAGTGTTGACAAATCTCTAGGTTCTCGGCCAATGGTTCTTCACTGAGGTCAATCATGTGCGAACTATACAAAGGCTTGCCTGTTTCTGCATAAAATGCCTCGCCAGCGTCTAGCAAAGCGTCTATCCAAGGCAGGAGTTTTTTGGCGCAGTGGTCGGTGTGTAAAATGACCGTGGCGCCATAAGCTTCGGCGAGGGCGTGTACGTGACGTGCGCCTGCAATTGAGCCTAAAATGGCCGCTTTCTCTTGGGCATTTGAGAGCCCTTTTCCTGCAAAAAATTGACCGCCTCCGTTAGAGAATTGAATGATGACGGGCGCGTTGAGTTTGGCTGCTGTTTCCATCACGGCATTGACGGTGCTGCTACTCGTGACATTCACGGCAGGCAAAGCAAAACCTTTCTGTTTGGCGAGCTGAAAAATAGCTTGTACTTGATCGCCTGTGGCGACTCCGGGCTTGATCATTATTGTATGCTTTTGTTGTTGATTGATTTGACAAAATTAGAAATTATCTGCGATATAATATTTGGCAGTTTTTTGCGTTAGAGTAGCAAACCTTTAAAATTGCCTATGATTAAAAACACTTACTCAGCCCCTTCCACTACAAATACCGCTCTTCTACCCGACCCACGCGTCCTTCAATTTTTAAAACTGTATAGCCAGTCTTTAGAAGTAATGAAAGGTAAAAAAGCAAGTATTTTTATCGGAAAAAATTGATCAAGCGCCTTCGGGCGCTTTTTTTATGCCCTTTGATTCAATAAATAAGTGATGATTTCTAAAATGAGATCATATGGCAATGCTTGATTGACCGGGAATTGCACGGCTCCTTTTGAAAACTTGTATCCTCGGGCTTCAAATTCCGTGGCAAATGCGGCAATACCTTTTGCTCCTGGATACAAGCCAATATGTTTTGAGTAGCCCGCATAATGGATGAGGTTTTTACCATCTAGCTGAAAAGTCGGGATACCGTAGGCCATTTTTTGTGTAGACTCGGGTAAGTTTTGTGCGATAAATGCATGCAAATCATTCAATTTTTCTTGAATATGACTAGGAAAACGCGCAATGTGTGCGGTGATTTCGGGGTGCATTATTCGCAATAATTTTTGAATTGATTGAGTATAGCCTGCCAACCAACTTGTTGCAACTCGCGTGGATTTTCTTGCTCGGGCTCAAAGCGTTGAACAACGGTAGTCTGATTGCCTTCGACATTAAAATTGACAATTACATTGCGGCCGTCCTCTAAAACAGAAAGGATTTGTTTGTGGGGAGCGATTGCCGAGAAGGTTGCATTTAAATCAAAGCCCATGCTGCCGTCTTTGGCCTCCATGCGGTAAGAGGAGCTACCGCCTACTCTGAAATCGACGTGGGCCTTTGGACAACACCAAGATTCATGAGCGAAGTTCCAATTGACAACATGTTCAGCTTGAGTCCATTTGTCCCAAACTTGGTCTAGTGGGGCGATAATTGTCGCTTTGACCTCTAAAAATATGCGATCTGACATGTCACAAATTTAATGAATGTCACTCAATTAATTGGTAATTTTAGCGCATGTTATTTGAGCTTGTATCGGACTACCAACCCACCGGAGACCAACCTGAAGCCATCCGTCAGTTAGTGAGCGGCTTAAATAATGGCATTCATCAACAAACCCTGCTGGGCGTAACGGGCAGCGGCAAAACCTTTACGGTGGCCAACGTCATCAAAGAGGTGCAGCGCCCCACGCTCATTCTTTCTCACAACAAAACACTCGCCGCCCAATTATACGGTGAGTTCAAGCAGTTTTTTCCGAACAACGCCGTCGAATACTTCGTTTCTTACTACGACTACTACCAACCAGAGGCTTACATCCCTTCTACCGGTACCTTCATTGAAAAGGACCTCCAAATCAATGATGAAATTGAGAAATTGCGCTTGGCTGCCACCTCTGCACTGCTCTCCGGTCGCAGAGATGTCATTGTGGTGGCGTCTGTGAGTTGCATTTACGGCATCGGGAACCCAACTGAATTTAAGAATAGCATCTTGCACTTGCAAAAAGGCGATATTGTGGTTCGGAATCAGTTTTTGTTTCGCCTCGTTGAAAACCTTTACCAACGCGCTGGCACTGACTTTCAGCGGGGTCAATTCAGGGTTTCTGGCGACACCGTAGACATCTACCTAGCTTATGCCGACTACGCGCTGCGCATTGGCTTTTGGGGCGACGAAATTGAGACAATCTCGGCCATCGACCCAGAGAGTGGCAAAACCATAGAAAAATACGAGCAAATTGATATTTTTCCGGCCAATTTGTTTGTCTCGAGCCCAGACAACACCCGCCAAGCCATCACCCAAATCCAAGACGACCTCATTCCACAAGTTGCCGCATTCAAAGAAGAAGGCAAACTGGAAGAAGCCAAGCGTTTAGAAGAACGGGTCAATTACGACCTCGAAATGATCCGCGAGCTGGGTTATTGTTCGGGTATCGAAAACTACTCGCGGTATTTTGACCGCCGCCAACCTGGAGAGCGTCCGTTTTGCTTACTCGACTACTTTCCAGAAGATTTCCTAATGGTTATCGACGAAAGCCATGTCACGCTGCCGCAAGTGCGCGGTATGTACGGCGGCGACCGCTCGCGCAAAATCAACCTCATTGACTACGGCTTTCGCCTACAAGCTGCCATAGACAACCGCCCGCTCAAGTTCGACGAATTTGAAGGCTTCCTCTCCAATGTCATTTACGTTTCTGCCACGCCGGCCGACTACGAAATGCTGCAATCAGATGGTGTGGTAGTAGAACAACTCATTCGGCCAACAGGCCTACTCGATCCGCTCATCGAGGTGCATCCGTCTAAAAACCAGATCGATCACCTCATCGAACAAATACAAGAAAGAAGAGCCAAAGACGAACGCATTTTAGTCACCACGCTCACCAAAAGAATGGCCGAGGAATTGCAAAAATACCTCGACCGCCTCGGTATACCTTGTCGTTACATTCACTCAGAGATCGATACCATTGAGCGCGTCGAAATCTTAAGGCAATTGCGCCTAGGCGATTTTGATGTCCTGATTGGTGTCAATTTATTGCGCGAAGGCCTCGACCTCCCAGAGGTATCGCTCGTGGCCATTTTAGATGCTGATAAAGAAGGTTTCCTTCGCAACGAACGCTCCTTGGTCCAAACCGTGGGCCGTGCTGCCCGCAACGTAAACGGAAAAGTACTGATGTACGCCGATAAAATGACCGACTCCATGCAGCGCACTATTGAAGAAACCGCCCGCAGGCGCCTCAACCAAGAAGCCTACAATTTAAAGCACAACCAAGTCCCGACCGCACTGCAAAAATCCAAAGATAAAATCATCGAATCCACTACGGTTGCCGATGGCGATCAAAACACACGACAAATCAAGTCTTTGCAAGCAGAAAAAGAAAAGAAAGTTTCCATCCAACATGATGCTCCATTTGAAAATCCCGAAGAGCGCGCCAAAGCATTAAAATCCCTCAAAAAAGAAATGGAAAGCGCCGCCAAAGCGCTTGACTTCATAGAAGCAGCCCGCATCCGAGACCTCATCAAAGCGATCGAAAACGCAACTCAAAACAACTAAAATCCATTTATATGACAACAAACACTCCCTCAAAAGCGCTCCAACAATTCAGGATCATGGCCATCGCCGAAGGTTTCTCGTGGCTAGGTTTACTTGTAACGATGTACCTCAAATATGGTCAAAACATGCCTGAACCGAATCAATGGGTTGGCATGATCCACGGCGTATTATTTATTGGCTATTGTTTGTACATCGCCTATTTCTATTTTGAAGAAAGATGGGCTGTTGGCAAATGCTTGGTCTTGTTTGTCACTGCCTTCTTGCCTTTCGGGACTTTTTGGGCAGAAAGGAAGTATTTGAGATTGCAAAATAACCAGTAAAAAATAGGGAAAGTAGGTTCTCCCTAAACATTTGACTGTATTACAAGGATTGCGTTGCGCAAATCGTTATATTCGAACGAACTAACCCTACTACAGTCATGAAAATAATCAAAAGATTATTCTTTTGGGCAATTTTTTTAACAAGTCTTGCCCTGCTTATTGCCTTGTTTTTGCCTACGCAATACCGCGTTGTGCGCAGTGCCATGATCACTCAACCTTCAGACACCGTATTTCAATACGTCAAACTGCTCAAAAATCAAGAAGCTTATGGCGTGTGGTGGAAAGCCGACCCGAAGATGCAGAAAACCTATACTGGTACGGATGGAGAAGTCGGTTTCATCAGTGCTTGGAAAAGTAAAATAGATGAAGTAGGCACCGGACAACAAAAAATTGTTGCCATTGAAGCTGGCAAAAGAATTGATTTGGAGTTGACATTCTTAGAGCCCTTTGAAAGCACCAACGATTCATACATCGCTACTGCCCCCCTCGATGCTCAAAACACCCGTGTTACCTGGAGTATCAATGGTGAAATGCCTTACCCCATGAACTTAATGGGCCTTTTCTTTGATATGGAAGAAGCGCTCGGCCAGGACCTCGAAAAAGGACTAAAAAACTTAAAGGGGCTGCTCGAAAAATAAAGTTGTTAACTTTGTTTAAAATTGAAGCACATGTCAAATCATTTACTCAAAGGAAAAAGAGGCATCATCTTTGGTGCATTGAACAATCAAAGTATCGCTTGGAAAGTAGCAGAGCGTGCCCATGAAGAAGGCGCAACGTTTGTACTCACCAACGCACCTATCGCCATGCGCATGGGTGAAATCAACGAATTAGCGTCCAAAACTGGCAGCCAAGTTATTGCTGCCGATGCGACCAAAATCGAAGACCTCGAGAACTTAGTAACACAAGCCCAAGAAATTTTAGGTGGCAAAATTGATTTTGTTTTGCACTCAATTGGCATGTCTCCAAACGTGCGCAAAGGAAAACACTACACCGAAAACGACTACAACTACTACGGCCAAACCATGGACGTATCAGCAATGTCTTTGCACAAAACCCTCGCTACACTTTACAAGCACGACGCCATGAACGAATGGGGTTCTGTAGTCGCGCTCTCTTACATTGCAGCGCAGCGTATTTTCCCTGACTACAACGACATGGCCGATGCGAAGTCTTTGCTAGAGTCTATCGCACGCTCTTTTGGCTACCACTACGGCATCAAAAAGAAAGTGCGCGTCAATACCATATCACAGTCGCCAACGGTTACCACTGCAGGGCAAGGAATCAAAGGCTTCACGGAGTTCATCAACTTCTCAGAGCAAATGTCGCCACTTGGCAACGCCAGCGCAATAGCTTGTGCAGACTACTGCATCAGTATGTTCTCTGACCTTACCAAATATGTCACTATGCAGAACCTCTTCCACGACGGAGGCTTCTCCAACACAGGCGTGACCCAACAAGTCATCGAACGCTTCGGCGATCAGTAAAATGCATAGAAATTTGAAACCAAAAGGCCGCTCATTGAGTGGCCTTTTTTGATTAACCCCCCCCTCTTCTTCATTTTTTTCGTAATATCGGTGTATACAAGTTTAGCGCAATCCGATTTATTTGAAACTCTCCAAGGAAGACATACAACGCATCCAGCAACAAGACGAGCGCTTTTTACTAAAGCTCTACAATGATTCATTTCCACTACTGATGTCTGTAGCGGTGCGCTATAAAAATAACCGTGAAGAACAACTGACAGCCGTCAACAACTCATTTATGAAGATGCTGCGCTACATCGATCAATTCAAGCTAAACAGCTCCTTTGAAGCCTGGATTTTACGAATTTTGCGCAACGAACTCATCGATGAATTCAGGCGGAACAACAAACAATCTAGCTTAAAATTCACAGAGCTCAAGCACGATGTCGCCACCGAACAATTCAATTTTGAACTTTTAGAAAATGCACAACCAACTCAACTTCTACAATTTTTAAACGACCTCCCTCCTGCCTCCAAAATAGTGTTCAACCTCTATGCAATTGACGACTTCAGCATCAAGCAAATCAGTGAAACACTTGAAATTTCTATCGAAACCGTCAAGTGGCATTTGAAAACGTCCCGAAAAACATTGCGTGCCCGCATCTCAAACCTGAAAACTCAAGACCATGAAAACGAGTAAGAAGCAGTTCGACGACCTCTTCAAGCAAAAGCTAAACTCGATAAAGTTCGAGCCAAACGCAGCTGCACAAGAAGCTTTGTTGAAACAAATTAAGAAGAACAAAACCAAGCTCGTCAAAAAAACATGGGGCAAACTAAGTCTGGTACTCCTGATGGTGAGCACCTTTGTTTTGCTCCAGCAGAAGGTCCAGTACGGAAACAATCCAAACGTATTTCAAACGCAAACAAGCGTTCCATTATTATCTGTTTTTCCAGCGTTTGAATGGGGTAAGCCCAGCGCTCCAAATGCAGCACTAGAAGTGCCCAAACCACAAAATCCAATTCTTTCGGTAGTGGCCAATCTCCAAGTAAATGAACAGGCAACACAAGCAGATATTTGGGATCCTCTCAAGACAGAAAAACACAATCCTAGAAAAGTACTGCAAGCACGCACCAATCAGTTAGCACCGCCAATCACCGAAGTTTTTGAATATGAAGGGCAACCGCTTTTCGAAAGCAAAGCTTCTGCAAATCAAACCCTCCTCTGTGGACAAAACAAAGCGCAAACCAAGCTGATCATTGCGCAATCAAAAGTGGCTAAATTCGATACCGACAGCACCGTGAGTGAAGTGGAAAACGGCGTGTTTAGACCAACCGGATTTGATCAAAACGCAGTCATTCAATATACCATTTTTGACAAGCGCTCGCTATTTAGAAGGTTTCATGCAGAGAGCATCCATTGGGGGCTGGTAAGAACGACCAAAATTGCCAAGCCTGTCAAGATGGAAGCACAACCTGAACCAAATGCCAAGCAAGAAAAAACACGGCCAGTAAAAATCAGCACGAGTACTGGCAACCAAATAGATTCAAATCCTCACATTCACGGCACTAGGCAATATATAGAGCCAGAGTACGAGGAATACAATTATAACATCAAAAATGACAGCCTCATTTTCATTAGCGACCGCGTCAATTATGTAGTGGTCATGGAGCCCAACGGAACCATTTTATCCAAAGCACAAATCGAAATTACGGAGCCGTTTGTCTATTATTTAGGTGAGAAAAGAGCGCTCTTCGATGCAGCTACAGGCAAGGTTTATATTTGCGTAGCCACCCTCTACCATTTCAATTTCTACGAATTAGAACCGGCAAACGGACAAACGAACTTTTTAATGCAACTCAATGATGTCTGGCCCAATCCCAATTTTCATATCGAAAATGGGAAATTGAGCTACTTCAAAAAAAACATTGGCTACCAACAGCTGCTCTAATCCTCTTTCCAATCGAGTCTCGACTTCGTGTACGGGATTTGAGCTTTTTCCAACGCGCTGTGCAAAGCAAGGACGCGCTCTTGGTAGGCCTTTAGATTGGTTTTAAACGCAGCATATTCCTGAACGACCATTGCGTAGTTGGCACGGTGATTTTTACTCACACTCGTCGTATTTTCAGCAAGTTGGTATTCGAGCATGCCCAAACGACTCGTGAAGCTTGGCGCTGTTTCAAACTCGTGCTTAGTGCGCAGTTCGTCGCCTGCGAGTTGTAGACGAAGTTCGGCTTTAAGAAGCTTGAGGGCCCTGATTTCTTTTAATAATTCGAGGTCGGTATTCGGGTAGTTGAGCACAGCCTTCTCTAAAATAGTCAGTTCTTCATTGAGTTCTTCGAAGCGCTTTTCGGCGCCGCTCACTTGACGGTTGAGTTCGGCAACTTCGGCTCTAAATGCATTGAGTTCAGTTTGATCTTTGGCCAGCAAGGTTTGATTGTTGAGTCCTTTGACCACAAATGGCGTATTGGCAATAAGTTCTTCGGTCTGCCCGTTGTGCAACATGACAACTTTGAGTTGATAAGTACCCGGTACTACCAGTGGCCCTCTACCCCAACCGCCAACTGGATTGGTAGTGGCTTTTCGGAGATCCCATTGCTGACGAACAATTCCCTTTTGCGGGCTTGTGGTGAGGCGTCTGATTTCGGTTCCTTGCGCATCAGATATGATCCAAATGAGCTTGGCAGCTTCGTCGAGTGCCTCCGCTCTGAGCGTTTCAAAACTAGGATAACTCACATCTTTCTTTTCTTTTTCGAGTTCCTTTTCTTTTTGTTGACGCGTACTCACCAAAGTACTAGGAACGTCTTTGATATGGAGCGTAAAAGTGGCGCCAAAGCTCGGGTTTTGGGCCGCCCACATGTTGTGACCTTGAAAGCCAGTTCCTTCCAAACCAAGTGGATCAGCTTGGATATATAGCAAAGCGTCTTTGACAGGGAAAAGATGTGCTTTTTGGCTTAAATTTTCTTTGGAAAGTGCACGCAAAGGTGTGTAATTATCCAATACATAAAATCCGCGGCCAAAGGTTGCTGCCACTAAATCTACCTCGCGCTCTTGGATGTCGAGGTCATAAACAGCAATTGTAGGCAGGCCTGCGAGTTTGGTCCAGTTGCCGCCACCATCTGTCGAGAAATAGGCGCCAAATTCCGTTCCGACGAACAAGAGGTTCTCAACGACAGGATCTTGCTTGAGGCAATAAACGGTGCCGCGTACAGGTAGGTTTCCGGCGATATTCACCCACGTTTTTCCTTTGTCGGAAGACTTCAATAAATACGGCTTAAAATCACCTTGACGCTGCGCATTGAAGCAAGCATAAACTACATTTTCTTGATGGACAGAAGCGGTGAGCATATTGACCCTTGTATTCAAGGGAACACCTGGAAAAGTGAGGTATTTGGTCCAGGTTTGGCCGTCGTTTTCTGAAACTTGTACCAAGCCGTCGTCCGTTCCGACGTACAACAAGCCCTTTTTCTTCGGAGATTCATCGAGGGCGACAATATTGCCGTAGACTGTTGTAGAGGCGTTTTTCATAACGGCGTCGATGGTCCAGACTTGACCCATGACTTCGATTTCGTTGCGGTCTATTTGCTGGGTAAGGTCAGGGCTAATAGTTTGCCAGTCATCGCCTTTATTGGTGGTTTTGAAGAGCTTGTTGGCCGCAAAATACAGCGTGCTGGCGTCGTGTTTAGACACAATGAGGGGTGCATCCCAGTTCCAACGGTAACCGGGCTCACCAACTGCCGGCATGGGCTGAATTGGCACTTTCTCACCGGAGGCGCGGTCATAGCGAACGAGCCAGCCGTATTGCGCTTGGGCATAAGTAATGTTCGGATTGGACCAATCGGTAGCAGACTCAAAGCCATCGCCTCCGTTGGTAATGAACCAATCTGAATTGAGGATGCCCGCCACGTTATTTGTAGCTGCCGGGCCGCCCATTGAGTTGTTGTCTTGGGTACCGCCGTAAATGTTGTAAAATGGAACTGCGTTGTCGGTAGCCACTTTGTAAAACTGAATGATCGGCAAATTGCCATAAAAACTCCATTCTTTGGCATGTGTATAAGTTTCGTAAAGCCCGCCATCGCAGCCAACTAGCCAGTGATTGGTGTTGGATGGATCTATCCAGATGCAATGGTTGTCTACGTGTTTGTTTTTTTCGCCGGTTGGCTCAAAGTTTTTGCCGCCGTCAGTGCTGTGGTGCATGTAGGTATCCATTGCAAAAACTTTATTGACGTCTTTGGGGTCGCAAATGATTTCTTGGTAGTAGTTACCGCTTGTGGAGAAAGATCCTTGTTTGGACCATGTTTCGCCTTTATTGTTTGAACGGAATACACCGCCTTTGTTGTAGCGTGCCTCTACGATAGCATAAACAACATTGGCATCGGCAGGCGAAACCGCCAAGCCTACACGGCCCATGTCGCCTTTAGGTAAGCCACTGTTGATTTCTTTCCAGGTTGCTCCACCATCTGTAGATTTATAAAGACCTGATTCGGGCCCACCACCAATGTAGGTGTATTCGTGGCGGCGACGCTGGTGCGCAGCTGCATACAAGATCTCTGGGTTGTTCGGGTCAATGGCAATTTCGGAAATACCGGTGTGCTCCGAAACAAAAAGCGTGCGCGTCCAGGTGAGGCCGCCGTCCGTGGTTTTGTACACACCGCGCTCGCCGCCGCTGCTCCAAAGCGGGCCGTAAGCTGCTACCCAAATGATGTTCTCATTGGTCGGGTGCACTACAATTTTACCGATGTGCTCGGTGTTTTTGAGGCCCATGTTGGTAAAAGACTTTCCGCCATCTACGGATTTATAGATGCCATCGCCATAAGAAACCGAACGTTGGTTGTTGTTTTCTCCGGAGCCTACCCAAACCGTATTTGGATTACTGGGCGCAATGGCCAAACAACCGATTGAATACGATCCGTAGTTGTCAAAAATAGGTTCAAAAGTAATGCCGTGATTGACTGTAAGCCAAACGCCACCTGCCGCTGCAGCAACATACCACGTATCTTTATTGGTGGGGTGCACCGCGATGTCAATTACACGGCCTGAGGTCAGTGCCGGACCAACCATTCTAAAAGACAAAGCGCCTACTGTACCTGCGTCAAAAGGTGGTTTTTCGATTGGTGTTGGGGTTTTCTTTTGAGCAAAGGCCATTGAGGCTGTAAAAAGCACGATCGTAAACAAAAACTTCATAAACTAAATTTTTGCTAAAAATACATTAAATTCGTGCAACCTCAAACCCAAAAATAGCGTCCCTTTCTTTTAGGCCAAAGCCCTTCTATTATGTATAAATTCCTACTATTCGCTCTTCCTGTCTTTCTATTCACAAATATCCAAGCACAGGTCCTCACCGACTCTCCGTTGTATCAGCAGCTCAAAGCCTCTGGTCAACTTGGCACCGTTCAAACGCAAGCCAATACAAGCATCCAATTGCCTGTTGCAGGAGTCAAGCCCGCGAGTTACAACAAAGCCAATGCCTGTGATTGCTACATCGAGCCAGACTCCACCTACACGCTCGCCATGCAGCCCAACGACGACGGCTCTACCGGCCTCATTCCTATTCCTTTCACCTTCAATCTTTACGGTCAGGCCTACAATTCTTTATACATCAACAACAATGGCAACCTCACCTTTACTGGCCCTCTATCAACCTTTTCCGCCACTGCTTTCCCTTCGGTAGGCAATGCGATTGTCGCACCATTCTGGGCTGATGTCGATACCCGCAACGGCAACGGACAGGTCTTGTACAAAATCACCCCAACAGCTGTTTATGTGAACTGGGTCGATGTAGGATACTACGCTTTTCACGGCGACAAACTCAATACTTTTCAGCTCATCATTACCAACGGTTCCGACCCGGTTATCGACGGTGGTAACGTTGCGTTTTGCTACCAAAATATGGACTGGACCACCGGCGATGCCTCGCAAGGTGTGAATGGTTTTGGTGGCGTTCCCGCAACTTGCGGAGCGAATAAAGGAGATGGCTTGGCCTACTTCCTGATCTCACGATTTGACCACCCCGGAAACGACTTCGATGGTGCGCTTGGCAATCCTGATGGCATTGACTGGCTCGATTTCAAAAGCTTTGCATTTGATGCGTCTAATGGCGGAAACATTCCACCGATCCCAGAAGGGATCGCTTCTTGCGACACTTTCAAAATTTGCGCTCTCGGAGACTCCGCCGATTTCAGCATCAACTTTTTATCGCCAGAAACCAATCAAAGCACCTCCATCACCTACACAAATGGCGGCCTCAGTACCCTACAACAAATTTCAAATACACCAGGCAACACCGCCAATATTGTCTTACGCGCTGTGGGTTCATTAGCCACCATGGGCACCTACAACATCACCGTTACCGCTACCGATAACAACCTCCCAACCCCAGGCGTTACGGCGCTTACTTTTGTGGTTGTGATCGATACCATCGTCAACAACTTAGATTCGGCAATGCTTGTCATCGCCAATTCATGTGGGTCTATAGACCTGAGTGTATCTAATGGTCCTTATGACAGCTACCTCTGGGACGACTTCACCGTCATGCCAACAAGCGGCATAACCACAGACCAAATTTATGGCGTCACGGTCAGTAAAAACGGCTGCTACAAGCACATTTCAGATACTTTTGATGTGATCACGCCAATGCCTATCAACCTTCAGGGCCCACTTGCATTTTGCCCACCTGATACAGCAGTAACCTTAACCATTCCTAATGCACCATCGTACTCCACAGTCAGTTGGGGTTTACAAGATCCTTTACTCAACGCACAATTCAGCAATATTTTGGTCGCAGGTACCTATACAATCAACCTGCTTGACTCCGCAGGTTTGTGCAGCACCGATACCACCTTTACGGTCTTCGGAACGGCGGCATCTACAATTTTTACTGACACCACTATCTGTCAGAACACCTACCAAGTAGCCGGAACCAATTCACCGGGTGGTACCTGGACTGCGTCTTCAACTAACGTTACTTTCAGTAGCACAACCGCTCTCAATCCACTGATTTCTATTGGTGCGCCTGGTGTCTACACCGTTTCTTTCACCGACAACGTCTGTCAGCAAACCCTGAGCGCACTACTAACCCTACCGATCAATCCACAAATTTTTGCCGATTCCGCTCTTTGTCAATTGAATTTTGTGGTCAACGGTTCCGTTGCAGATGCGAGTGGTGGCGTTTGGACCTACACGAGTAATAATCCTAACGCTAGTTTAACTTTCACGCCAGGCACAAGCGCACTCAACCCCACCATCAATGCTTCTGAATCTGGCATTTTCACACTCACCTACACCGATGAAGTTTGTAACCATTCAGCCACCACAACACTTGAGCTCTATGCACAACCTTACATCAATTTGGATAGTTTAGGCTGCGACTACCAAGCGCAAATTCAAGGTACGCTTTCAGCGCTAGGCGGCGTTTGGTCTTGTCCAGATACCTCCATCACCTTCTCCAACCCCACTTCTGAAAACCCGCTCATCATCTGTAACTACGCAGGTGTCTTCCCCATCAGTTTCACCGACAGCGCTTGTGGCATCACGCTTACTGAATTCATTGAATTTCCGCCTTATGTCTATGTACAACTCCTCGATACAAATATTTGTCAAGGCTCAAGCTTTGCTATTGACCCGTATACTTTAAATGTACCCAAAGACAGCACCTACACAGAATGGACGCTTCAAAGTGCCTACAACCCTATCACTCTAGGTAATTGGCAAGACGGATCCACCGCAGATCCGCGCGTGATCAGTGCAGTAGGCAACTACATCTATACCATCAGCAATGCCTGCTACACCTATTCCGATACGGCCACTATTGGTTTCAAACCCTGTGATATCATTGCGCCAAACGTCATTGTGTTGTCCTCTACAACTGGCAACAACGCCTTCTTTGTACAATACAGCGGTATTTCTGAGTTTGAATGTACCATTCTAAACCGTTGGGGCAATACCATTTATAGCTACACAGACCCCGCCGGCTCTTGGAACGGTCAAACAAGCGGCGGCGATAAAGTAGAAGAAGGAACTTACTTTTATGTCATCAAAGCGCTGTACGAAGGCGGAATACCTATCGATAAGCACGGATTTGTCGAGGTGAAGTATTAACTTTGCCCCATGAAAACTGCAAGTGTTCGATATTTAGGAGAGCTCCGCACAGAATGTACGCATCTAGGCTCTGGCACAAAAATCATCACAGATGCGCCCCTAGACAACCACGGCAAAGCAGAGGCATTTTCTCCAACTGACTTAGTCGCAACCTCTTTGGCCTCTTGCGTCATGACCATCATGGGCATTTACTGCCAAACCCATCAAATTCCTTTTGTGGCGGCAGAAGCCACCATAGAAAAACAGATGGGTACTGATCCTCGCCGCATCGCTAAAATCATCCTCGACCTCGACCTCAGTGGCAACAACTGGGACGAGCTCACCAAAAAGAAAGTTATCGCAGCTGGCAAAGCTTGTCCAGTGGCGCGCACCCTCGAGGGCAATGTAAGCCTCGAACTTAATATCCACTAATGGAAGACAAACAAAGAAAAGAGCGCAGCTATCAGCGCAAAGAACGCACCGACATTATTTTTGGTGTACACTCCGTACTTGAAGCCATTCACGCAGGCCGTGAACTCAACAAAATTTTGATTCAAAAAGGAATCAACAAGACCCTTTTTGAAGAATTAAGAGCTGCTCTTGCAGGTAAGAATTACTTCTTGCAGTATGTTCCAAATCAAAAACTCGATTCACTCACAGAAGGCAATCACCAAGGCGTCATTGCCATGGTACCGCCAATTGCGTATCAAGAAATTGAACCGCTCATTGACCAATGGCTCGAAGAAGGCAAGAAGCCGAGCGTATTGGTCCTAGACCGCATTACCGACGTGCGCAACTTCGGGGCTATCATCAGAAGCGCAGAATGCATGGGCATTGACGCCGTACTCATTCCGAGCAAAGGATCTGCTTTGGCCACCTCAGATGCCATGAAGGCATCAGCTGGCGCCCTTAATCGCATTCCAATTTGCAAAACCGAACAACTCAAACAGTCCTTGTTTTATTTGCAACAATCGGGCTTGCGAATTGTGGCGTGTACAGAAAAAGCATTGGTGCCATTGAACGAGACCAATTTAAGAGGCAGTGTGGCCATTATCATGGGTTCTGAAGAATCTGGCATTACCCAAGACCTCATCAATTTGGCGGATATCAGTTGTAAAATCCCGATGAAAGGAGCTATTTCTTCTCTAAATGTGGGTGTAGCCACTGGAATGGTGCTCTACGAGAAAATTCGTCAGGAGTTAGTGGGTTAACAACAAACCCGGAAGGAGCTCCGGTAGCAAGCCGAGTTCGGAAATACAATTTTCGTAGTTGTAGGTATTTTTAGCTGTAGGATCAAACCAGACGGCTTGCATACCTGCGCGCAAAGCCCCCGCAACATCGACGTGGTAGTCGTCGCCGATCATGACTGCTTTTTCTGCTTTGGCCCCTGCTTGATTGAGTGCATACTTAAAAATGGCGGGGTCGGGCTTATTTTTACCTACAAATTCTGAGCAAACCACCACATCAAAAAAGGCACGCATGCCGCAATTTTCGAGCTTAACAAATTGTACTTCTTGAAACCCATTGGTAATGATGTGGAGCTTGAAGTCCATTTGCTGCAAGGCCTGTAGTGTTTCGATGGCTTTTGGGAAAAGTGCCGTTTGCAAAGGTGAAATAGCTACGTAGGCATCGGATAGCCGCCTTACTAAGGGTTCATTCTTAATTTTGAATTGCTTGAGCGTAGCCCGAAACCGCTCGTGCCGAAGGTCGTCTTTTTTGATGATGCCTTTGCCATAAAGTTTCCAGAGATGCGCGTTTTGATAGACATATTGCTGATGAAAATGTTCAAAACCAGCAATTTGCGTTGCAAGCTCTTCCGCCTCGAAGAGTTGACGCAGGGCAATTTCGGAGTTCTTATCGAAGTCCCAGAGCGTGCGGTCGAGGTCGAAGAAAAGGTGGTACTCAGTAAATGGCATAAGCAATGGCGGTGAGCAGTAGGCCATTGAGCGCAAGGCCAATGAGCACAAACAAAAAGGTCGTGGATTGCTTTCCGTAAAATTTGGCGGCCACAAAACTGCCAACGGGCACAGAAAATAGCAATGGAGCAAAAAGCGTAATGCCGTAAAAGCCAAAGCGTCTTTTGATTTGCACAATGATTTTTTTGGTGCGCGTGACTTTGTAATAATTGATTGGCTCTTTTCCTGCAGCGAGCGCGGCGGCTCTTTTCTTGGCGCGCTTGCGATGAGAAATGCGCAGCACCATCTCACTGCCAAAATAGAAAATGGCAGAAGCTGTGGCGGCACCTAATACCGAAGCCATCCAGGTGTGGTGAAAAGCCATTTGAAAGCGAGGACCAGGCAAGGAAGAAACCATGAACTTGATCATGGCTAAAAAATAGATGCTCCAAAAACCTACCCAATTCATTGATTTGTAATTATTTGAGATTTAAATTTTGATGCCGTAGGCTAAATCGCCGGCATCGCCCAAACCGGGCACGATGTAAGATTTGGCAGTGAGTTCGTTGTCTATGGCGGCAACCCATATTTGGGTGTCAGCTGGAAAATTCCGTGCGACAAAAGCCAGTGCTTCTGGTGTGGCAATAGCGCTCAGGATATGAATTTGTTTGGGCCTGCCGTGGCTAAGCAGCGCTTTATATACGGCGACCATTGAACTACCTGTAGCTAACATGGGGTCTGAGATGAGCCAGATTTTGTTGTCGAGATCTGGCACAGCCATGTATTCAACTTCGATTTCAAATACTTCAGGACTGCTGTGCTTACGGTAGGCAGAAATATACGCGCTATCGGCGTGGTCGAAAGTGCGCAAAACACCTTCGTGCATGGCCAAACCAGCGCGCAAAATGGTGAGCAAGATAGGGTTTTCTGCAGGTTGCAGCACCTGCGCCTCGGCAAGTGGCGTTTGAACAGTGAGCGTGTGGCTTGGCAACTGCTTCGAAACTTCATAAGCTAGGATCTCGGCAATGCGCGAGAGGTTGTGTCTGAAACGCAGCCGATCGGACTGAACACCAATAGTTCTGATTTCGGCAAGGTATTGACCGAGAATAGAGCTTTGAAGACCGATGTGGTGAACCATCTTTATTTTTCTTTAAAATTACGTATTATTGGGCATTCAAAACTTAAAATTATCCTTTTGATGAAAGATCAACGCAAGGTCCTGTTTCTCATAACGGTAGCTGCACTTGGCTATTTTGTAGACATCTATGATTTGGTGCTTTTTGGGGTGGTCAAGGCTGAAAGCCTCGCACATATCTTGCCCAACGCAAGTGATTTAGAACGCGCGGCACAAGGCAAGTTTCTTTTCAATATACAAATGCTCGGCATGTTATTAGGCGGTATTTTGTGGGGCGTCTTGGGCGATAAGAAAGGACGTTTAAAAGTGCTTTTTGGTTCTATCCTCCTCTATTCTTTGGCCAATGTGGCCAATGCGTTTGTGACAGACATACCGAGTTATGTCCTGATCCGCTTATTGGCTGGTATTGGACTGGCCGGTGAATTGGGCGCAGGCATTACGCTCATCAGTGAACTCATGCCCAAAGAAACGCGCGGCTACGGCACCATGATTGTGGTCACGTTTGGTGCGCTCGGCGCGGTAGCAGCATCGCTCATTGGGGCCGAAGGCCAAGCAGTTGCAGCTTTCATTGAATCGTTGAGCGGCTGGAAACCGGCCAACTGGCAGGTGGTGTATTTAATCGGTGGCGCCATGGGCTTGGTATTGCTTTCGTTGCGCGTAGGGGCACTTGAATCTGGGTTTTTCAAGCAAATGGACCAAGACAAACACATTCAAAAAGGCAATTTGAAACTCATTTTTGGCAAAAAAGACAACCTTATTAAATACCTGCACTGCATCAGTATCGGGATTCCAATTTGGTATACTGTCGGCCTACTCGTCATGAATTCTGCAGATAACTTTGGCCCATGGCTAGGTGTTTACGACATCAGCAATGGCAAAGCAGTCATGTATTGTTATTTAGGGCTGAGTGCAGGTGATTTACTCGCCGGATTTTTGAGTCAGTGGTGGAAGAGTCGCAAAAAGGTCGTGCGGCTTTATTTGTGGTTCTCTTTGGCTACAACGCTGTTTTTCTTGATCTATTTACACAGCATCAATATCAGCTCCGCCACCTATTATTTGCTCTGCTTTTTATTGGGCGCAGGAACAGGCTACTGGGCTATTTTTGTAACCATTGCTGCCGAACAGTTTGGCACGAACATTCGTTCGACCGCAGCGAATACCATCCCCAATTTTGTGAGGGGTTCGGTCAATATTGTCGTCATGCTATTCGGTCTCTTATTGAGTATGGGCATCAACGAAGGGTTATCGGCAGTTGTAGTTGGGGCCATTTTCATTTCCTTGGCCCTCTACAGTTTGAGCCAACTCAAAGAAACCTTCGGTAAAGATTTAGACTATTTTGAACTTTCTTAGATCTTCTGAGAGTAATCTTCGAAGTCTTCGATGAGTTCTTGGTCTACCTGATTGGCCACGGTGATCGGAATGTAATCCACGACTACATTGGTTTTGTCAAGGCCGAAGTCTTCTGCTGGCTTCAAACCTGTTGACTTCACAAAGCGGTACGCTTTCACGCACAATTTTTGGAAAGGCGTCAGGTGGTTGTCCATGGCAACTCTTGAATTGAGTACAATGAATTTAAAGTCGACCTGGTCTAATTTGCCGCGCACGCTTTCAAAAATACTTTCGCCGCTCAATTCACCTTTCTCGATCATCTTACAGTAAATCTTGCGCATCATGTATTCAATGCGGTGCTCTTCTTTAAAGCCCATTTGAAGCGTCACGTAATAACAGCGTTTGTCGATGATTTGATGCACAGAGTAATGTACACCCCAAGGTTCGTTGAGGATATCGAGGTGCAAGAACCAAATGGTACCTGCTTTGCGCGGTTTTTTGTAGAACAAGGAATGGTAAACGGTAAGGTCTAATTTATTGGCAGAATTCGAGCGTGTAGGGAACACAAGGTTAGTCGCTTCGAAGTCGATGTCGGCATCATCGCGGACCGAATTGATCATTGGGATCACGGAGTTCATCGGCAGGTATTCTGTAATACTCGTGCGCAACTGCTTGGCTCGGAAATAAAGGAAAAGCAATAAGAAAAATCCGATGGAAAGGACAAGCGTGAACCAACCTCCTGATATGATTTTACCCATATTGGAGACCAAGAAAATCATTTCAATACTGATAAAAATGAAGAAAATAGTACTGAAAACAATTCGGAGTTTTGGATAACGGATGAACATGAGCGTCGCCATCAAAATAGAAGTCATGACCATATTGATGGTAATCGCAAGACCATAGGAATGTTCCATTGCACTTGAGCGCTTGAAAATGGCGATGACCATCAAACAACCAATCATTAAGAACCAATTGATAAACGGAATGTAAATCTGACCTTGGTGCTCTGACGGATATTTCACCTTGAGGTTGGTCCACAACTTCAATTTGATGGCTTCATTCATAAGCGTAAAGACACCTGTGATGAGCGCCTGCGAAGCAATAATTGTAGCCAAGGTAGCTATCACTACCGCAAAAGGAATCAGCTCTTTAGGAACCATTGCATAAAAAACAGTTTGCTTGGCGCCCAGTTCAAAACCTGGCGACAAACAAAGCGCTGCCTGACCAAAGTAATTCAAGACGAGTAGTACAGATACCAAACCCCAGCTCAGGCGAATATTTCCTTTTCCGCAGTGACCTAAATCTGAATACAAGGCCTCGGCCCCTGTTGTACACAAGAAAACCGATCCGAGCACAGCAAAACCGCCATCGACATTGGCAACAAGGTTGTAAGCATACCATGGATTGATGGCCTGCAAAACAGTTGTATTTTGCATGACATTGATAAAACCTAGGTATCCAAGAAAGGCAAACCAAATGATCATGACCGGCCCGAACATTTTACCGATTGCTGCAGTTCCAAATTGTTGAATGACAAATAGAATGACAATAATAGTAACCACTATCGGGATGATGGGCATCTCGGGAAAGATATTATTAACTCCTTCAACCGCTGATGAGATGGAAATGGCAGGGGTAATGAAACCGTCGGCCATGAGCGTAGCACAACCGATTAATGCCGGAATAATGATCCATTTGAGCTTGCGTTTCTTCAACAGTGCAAACAAAGCAAATATGCCACCTTCGCCATTGTTGTCTGCATTGAGTGCAAAATGTATGTATTTGATTGTTGCAAGTAAGATGAGTGTCCAGATCACGCTCGACAACGCACCTAAAATAAATGGCTCAGAAATGTGCTTGCCTCCGCCGGTAATCGCCTGAAAAACATAGAGTGGCGAGGTGCCGATGTCCCCAAAAACAATTCCTAGTGTAATCAAAAATCCAGCGAGGGAAATCTTTTGGGTAGAGACGTGTGACATGTGAAAAACAAAAAAATTTCGTCGAAGTTATGTCTTTCTTACATTTCTACGCAAACATTTCACGAAAATATTTATCTTTGCATCCCGATTCCAAATCGGATAGTCTGCTGCCCACGTGGTGAAATTGGTAGACACGCCATCTTGAGGGGGTGGTGCCAACAGGTGTGCTGGTTCGAATCCAGTCGTGGGCACATTGATTAAAGCATCTTGTCGAAGACAAGATGCTTTTTTCTTTTACACGAGTCAAAATAAAATTTTGAAGGAGTGAAAAAAGAAAAAAGTATCATTTTGCAAAGCAAAAAGATGCTTTGATCCACTATAAAGCCAAGACTGGTTCACCGAACGAAGTGAGGTAATCCAGACTTCATAAAAAAAGAAAAGCGTTGTAAACGCTTGGCTTTTCCTTGTTAGATTTTAAACATTTCAGGAAAAACGAGCGAAGTGAGGTAATCCAGTTCTCCAACAAAAAGATGCTTTGATCCACTATAAAGCCAAAACTGGTTCACCGAACAACGTGAGGTAATCCAGTTCTCCAACAAAATTATCAAACACTTCCTGCTATACTGATCGGTCGCTTTGCACTTGATCGCGCATGTGAAGGAAAGGGGGTTTGGCAAAAAACTGCTGATTGGTGCGCTTAAACGATGTGCAAAACAAGCAGAGCAAATTGGCGCTTGTGCTGTATTTGTTGAACCAAAAGATCTCAATGCTCAAGATTTCTACCTCAAATTTGGTTTTTACAAATTCGAACATCAACAAAAGATGTTCATCCCGATCAAACAACTCGTCACTGCATTTAGTGGATTTCACTAAATTTATCGCTACAAAACAAAGACCCTATGAAATTGAAATTATTTCTCATTTCCGGACTGTTTCTAGCATTCCAATCTTGCGACAACACCCCTAGCAACAAAGCGCCAGAGCCAGCTTCTATTGTTGCTACCGATGAAAGCACCAAGGAGCTTAAAAAAAGTCTCCAAGATGTCGCTGAAGAAGAAAAAAAACTCGCCGAAGAAGCGGCAGCAAACATGACCACCATGAGTTTCAATGTCCTCGACCACGATTTTGGCACCGTTAAAGAAGACAGCAAAAACCTCTATAATTTTGTGGTGACCAACACCGGTAAAAAACCACTCTTTATTGCCGATGTTAAGGCTTCTTGCGGCTGCACCACGCCAAAAAAACCAGAAAAAGCAATTGCACCGGGCAAATCTGATGTCATTGCGGTCGAATTTCATCCAAAGGTGGGGCAATTAGGTCGCCAAGATAAAACGGTTACCGTTACAGCCAATACCAACCCCTCTATGGTGGTTTTGAAGATTGGCGCAGATGTCGTCAAAAACCCTGCTACCGAAAAACGCCTAAGCGATAAGTAATATGCAACTTCACGTCCTTAATACCGGTTTTTTTAAGCTAGATGGTGGCGCCATGTTCGGCGTTGTACCTAAAACAATTTGGCAAAAGACCAACCCTGCTGACCAAGACAACATGTGTACTTGGGCCATGCGCTCTTTACTCATCGAAGACGGCAAGCGGCTCATTTTAGTAGACACCGGTATCGGCGACAAACAAGCTGAGAAGTTTTTCTCGCACTATCACCTCCATGGCTCAGATAGCCTGCACGGCAACCTTGCCAGACTCGGATTCCATGCAACAGATATCACAGACGTCATTTTAACGCACTTGCACTTTGACCATTGCGGTGGCGCAATTGCTTTTGATCGCCAAAAAGAGGCCTACCGCACGGTATTCCCCAATGCCACCTACTGGAGTTCCGAGAACCACTGGCAATGGGCTACACAACCGAATGCTAGAGAAAAAGCTTCCTTTTTAGCTGAAAATATCTTGCCTATACAAGAAAGTGGTCAGCTCCAATTTGTAGAGCGAAATGGGCTTTTGACGCCAAATGCGCTTCCCGGTATCGACCTCTCCTTCTTTGATGGCCACACCGAAAGCATGATGCTGCCTCAAATGCATTACAAAGGCAAAACGCTGGTTTTCATGGCCGACCTCTTGCCAAGCACCGGCCACATCCCCCTACCCTACGTCATGGGCTACGACACGCGTCCGTTGCAAACACTCACCGAAAAAGAGCGCTTTTTAAAAGAAGCCGCAGACAACGAATACGTGTTGTTTTTAGAACACGACGCCGTTAACGAATGCTGCACCGTCCAACACACCGAAAAAGGCATCCGACTCAAAGACACCTTTGCGTTTAAGGATCTATAAGACTATACCATGAAAAGCCCAAGAGAAATTGTTGACGGCATGCTGCAAAACGATGCGTTTAGTCAGTTGCTACAAATGCAAATCTTGGAACTTCAGCTCGGCACCTGCACCTTACGCTGCCCTGTTACAGCCTCAACCACCAACGGCTTTGGAATTGCCCACGGCGGCCTCACCTATTCGCTTGCCGATTCAGCACTTGCATTTGCAGCCAATTCCAGGGGCCAACAATGCGTCAGCATCGACACGCAAATCTCGCATTTAGCTAAAGTACAACTCGGAGATATCCTGACTGCACATTGCAAGGAAGTGCACCGCGGCAAAAGCACAGGGCTTTACGAAGTTCACATCTTGAATCAAGAACAAAGACTCGTGGCTTTGTTCAAGGGCACCGTTTTTGTGTCGGACCAAATTTGGTAACCAAAGCCAAAAAGCACCAGGTTAATTCGGAATTTTCAATACCTGTCCTTCTCGAATAAAATCGGAACGCAAACCATTGGCCTTCTTAATTTGAGCAACAGTAGTGTGCTGTTTGGCCGCAATTATTGACAGGTTATCTCCCGACCGCACTTTATAGGTGCGGTAACTTGGTGTAAGCACCTGCCGTACGCCAGGTAAATCTTGCCCTTTGGTCGTGTAAGGGTATTTGCTCACATATTCTTCTAGCGAAATAGAAGCACCAATTTGCGGATCGGCATATTTGTAAAACTGCTGTCTGATGTTAATGACCTTACAAATTGAATCTAGCGGACGGCTACTCCAGTCGTAACATTGAATCACATTTTCATTGAAATCTAAGAGCAAAGTAGGTTTGAGTGTAGGATAATAGGTATGCAAACGCTGAATTTGTGGTGTTACTGCACCAAGGCCACCACCGGCAGAACCCCGACTGTCTATTCGGACATAACAATTACCATCTTCGCTCGGCCCAACAATTGCCAACCAATATACCGTCAGTGTTTTAGGATTGATCTGAATATACAAGGCTTTGACATCGGAATTGTATCCTTTCTTTCGGATGTCCTCTAAGGCTTTATTGACCTTTAGGTTGAGGTAACCACCAAAACCATCCATGCGCCTCGAATTGAAAGAATGTAGCGCATCATAAGCAGATGGTTTCCCAAAAGCAACATAGGAATCGCAAATGAGCTCATCATGAGGGCCCAATTGAAGTGTATCCGGATTGATCAGCAAAAAAGGCGGTATCACCAATTTTTCATTGACTTCAAGCACAGCGCTATCGGGCAGAACAAAATTGAGCTCAGTAGAAACCTGCTGATTTTGAGCCATTAAATCAAAATTCAGTACTGAAATAAGGCAAAAACTGAAAAAAAATGGAGCGAATTTTTTCATGTTTTCAAAGTTATCAAAAACAAGCCAATACCAAGTGCAGTCAAAATAAATCAACATTTTGCAAAAAATAATACGCCAAATTGTTTGTTCATTTCAGAAAAGACCTTACTTTTGTACTCGCTTTAACGAAAGCAATACACAATTCTCTAAAGCAACTGTCGTTGCTCACGCAAGTGAAAGAAATTGGTTTGGTAGTTCAGTTGGTTAGAATACCTGCCTGTCACGCAGGGGGTCGCGGGTTCGAGTCCCGTCCAGACCGCAAACGCTTACGTTAAAGAAAAGTCCTATATGGCTGTAGGAAATAGAAAACCCTAAGATGTATCAAATGTCTTAGGGTTTTTGCTTTTTACGGTACGATTAGATCAAAAACTCAGAATTGAACCTTATAACGCATTGAACACGATTAATTTTATTGATTCATTAATTAGACGTGAAGGATTTGTAATTTCTAATGATGGAAAATAGTGGATGCTTCAACAAGTACTTATCGTAAGAAGAACATAAGTTTCATAGAAACTACCTTTAAAAATATATAGTTATCCCACGAAATGGTTTATTGTAGAAAAAAACGTGCACAATCGCATTTTTGCCGAATCAGGAACTTTTTAATTATATTTGATAGAAACAAATCGATTGATTAATAGTCCTTTAAGAATCTACCATGACAAAAATTTACTTTATTCTTTTCTGTTTGATTGGAGGATTCTCTTTCGCTCAAACTTTTAGTTTCGAATTACACTTCAAAGATGCCACTGGTGCAAAAGACACCTTAATTTTTGGCTATGACCCGAATGCTACAAACGCTATTGACGTTTCGTTTCAAGAAGAAAATATTATTAATCAAGCCTGGTCGAATGAATTCGAAGCGAGAATAACCGTTATCGACCCGAATTCCATGATTGACGATGGTGAATATATGCAAATTTCGGAAGCTGGACAGTTAAGAAAACAGATTACAAAGGAAGACTGCATAGACCAAAGTGTATTTATACACTTTATTCAATTGAAAAATGCTGTATATCCAATTTCCATAACTTGGGATAGTACACTTTTTAATATACCTTGTTTGAGTAACACTATAATTACAGATTGGTATCCAGGTGTATGGTTTGATGCTATCCTTGGAGTTGATCCTCAATTTCCATTTAAATTCAACATGACAGATTCTGGAACATTTACACATACATCTACTTACATGATCAATAGCCATCAAGACACCTTGGGGTTACTTTATTTTGCAATGGCTAATGAAAATCAGATCTTTGTTGGACTAGATGAACTTGAAAAAATAGCATTAACTGTATCCCCAAATCCAACTAACGCGTTGTTAAATTTGAGTATTCGGGGTAATCAAGTTATTCAAAGTGCAGTGTTGTTTGACATCAATGGGCAACGAATGCGGGTCCCAATGCAAGCAAATGCATTTGATTTAAATGAGTTGTCTAATGGAATTTACTATCTTGAAGTGCTGTTTGAATCCGGAAAAATTGAAAAGCGGAAGGTTGTCAAGCAATAACGCAACTGTTAAAGAAAAAGAATGGGCCGCAGTGACTTTTTTCTTTTTTAGATTCAATTAATTACCTTCCTTACCTCTAAGAATCTCTTCATGTAGTTGCTAGAATTGAGGTGCGTGATGACAACCCCGTTGTGTTGGCTCGAACTAGAACAATGAATCAGCATCAATAGGCGGTTTACTTTGGGCAAATGAAAAGCAGGCTGCCACACTATCCAAACAGGTCAAAATAAATTTCATGAGCGCATTATTTCAAAGTCTCCAATGGGTGAATCAGGGGCTTAATTTTTTCTATCGAATGATCACATCCATGCCTACGAAAACGTTATCATAAACCAATGGCGCCATTTTGCTTTTATAGACCTTTCCATCAACAAGCATCGAAATCTGTCATTTTGTTTAAAGCTGATCGCTAAATGTTTGTGAGAAATTTCTACTTTTGAGCTGTTTTTAGGACGGGCTTAAAATTGTTGAATATGATGACCATCATTTCCTAGAATTGAAACAAAAACGAACTTAATGATGTCTTCAGTTTTTATATTTATTACCATTCTCGTTCTTGAAAGTATTTTATCCATAGACAACGCCGCGGTGTTGGCCGTCGTGGTCAATAAATCCCTTTCTGACCCCAAGGACCGTAAAAAAGCCATGACCTATGGCATCGTTGGTGCTTATGTTTTTAGAGGTGTTTCGCTGTTTTTTGTGAGTTATATCCTTTACAACCCAATGTTTGGCATCTGGACCAAAATCATAGGAGGCTTGTATTTAATCAAATTGGTGTATTCCTACTTTTTGGGAGCTGCCGACGGAGACCCTAATACAGGTTGGGCTGTTCGTTTTGGAAAACGCCTGGGCTTAAATATCTTTTGGCAAACGGTAGTTGCGGTTGAATTTCTCGATATCGCTTTTAGCATTGATAATTTGTTGGCGGTCGTGTCTTTGACAGAAAACATGGCTATCATTGTTTCGGCTGTGTTTTTGGGAATACTCGCCATGCGGTTTGTCGCACAAAAGTTTTCCGTGCTCATGGAAAAATATCCCAAATTAGAAGCAACAGCTTTTGTGGTCATCCTTTTACTGGGTCTCAAACTCATCCTCTCCGGACTCGCAGACCTACTGCCCTCCTTGGAAGCAATCAAAAAGCTTTTGGCAAACCACTCATTTGATTTAGCTTTCAGTTGCCTAACGATGGTGATTTTCTTTTTGCCCTTATTGTTTCCGAACAAGAAAAGCAAGCATCCCAACAAATAGTTTTTCTCAAAAATGGATTCAAATAAGTCAAGCGAAGAAGCTTTACAACCCACCAAGAAAAAGCGCCGATTTTTTAAAATCGCCTATAAAATTACTGTGCATTTATTGGCCGCGTTTGCCGTTGTACTCATTTTTGTTGCCCTCGCTGTCAAATTCAAATGGACCAACACCAAAGGGAATATCGATATCAACAACCGTTACTTCTCCAAAATGGCGAGCCAGTACGGTAAAGATCTCAGGGCCAATAAACAAAACTTTGACAGCGAAGAAAACTTACTGCTGCAGAAAATTGGTTTACTTGCGAAATACAAACCTGTAGACGCACTCAAAATTAGTGCAGCTTACCACCAATCTAAAGAAATATTTATTGCGCAGCGCATGTTCGATGCAACGGTCTTGTTGCTCCAAGACAACAAAGCGTTTCAAAGAGAATTAAAAGCCCTAAAATCTAAAAAAGACCGCAAATCTTTATTTGAATTCTCGAACTACGCCGTTTGGAAAACATTTTGTGACGCTGTGCGCAAAGACAAAGCAGCCATAGACTCCGCAGCACGCATTACGGGTGTAGAGTCTCGCATGATTGTAATGTGCCTAGTGGGCGAACAAGTGCGCATGTTCAATGCGAACCGAGAGCGTTTCAAGCAGTATGTTTACCCTTTTAATAGCGTCATCTTACCGCGCAACCGTGGCTATGGTGTCACGAGCATCTTAGAGCACACTGCATTGCGCATCGAGCGCCAATTGATCGATAAGAATAGTAAATTCTACCCCGGCGATTACTTCTATAAATGTCTCAACACCACCGACGCCGCGCCAGGCTTGGTGATAGACAGCATCAAAGCGCATCAGCACAAAACCATTCAGCGCCTCATCAAAGGCGGCGATCATTTCTACGCCTACCTCTACACCGCCTTCTTGATACGTCAATACCAAGCGCATTGGGAACGCGAAGGTTACGATTTATCTTATCGACCAGAAATTGTTGGGACACTCTTTAATTTAGGTTTTGAAAAGAGCAAACCAAGTAAAAATCCAAAAGTGGGTGGCTCTTCTTTCAAAGTAGGCGACAAAGCATACACCTTTGGAGGGCTTTGCTTTGAATTTTACTACAGTGGCGAAATGATGAAAGACTTCCCGATCACTACCGTGCCCTTTACACCAGTTGCCTTGCTTGAAAAGCAAAATAAAGCGCACTTAAAAAAGGTAGAAGATGCCTTGCATTTATCGGACTCCTTGAGCCGAGAAGAAACAATAGTTCAATAAATAATTATTGCTTTAAGTAACCAAACGTCAACTTTCCATTGTAGGGTATAGAAGCTTCTCCAAACTTTCTTACTCACCCTATAAACTCTCGGAAATGAAACGTTTGTCTCTCCCCGCTCGCCAACGCGCAGCCAATAAAGCTCAAGAAAACCCGTATGGAGCACTCGTCGTGTTCTTGCTATTCTTAGCCGCAGTTTTATTGAGTGCTAGACCTGTATATGGTCGTTCTTCTTTTGACAACAAGCACTTTACTACCATTGATGCCTACGCAAGGGCTTGCCCTACACACGTAAAAACAAGTTTGGATGCGGTAGCTATTTACTTGAAGAAGGCCACTTTTTCCGACATCGAGAAAGCGCGCAGTATCTACGTCTGGCTAACAGCACATATCAGATACGACGACAAAAGTTACAATTCTGGCGACTACGCCGACAACAGTGCCGAGGGGGTATTGCGCAGTAAGAAAGCAGTTTGTGCGGGTTTTGCAGACCTTTACACAGAACTAGGCTTGCGCATGGGCTTGCAAATAAAAACGGTGATTGGCTATGCAAAGGGTTTTGGTTATTCAGAAGAAGCGGGGTTTGACCACTCCAACCACGCTTGGAACGCCATACAAATTGACGGAAAATGGCGCATTTTTGATGCTACTTGGGGCGAAGGTTACGGTGTTGAAGGTTCAAAAGGGGAATTGGTGAGCGTCAAAAAGTTTGATTCTGATTGGTTTGATGTCGAGCCGGAATACGCTATTTTCTCGCATTATCCCGAAAATCCAGCCGATGCCTTCCTAACAACTAAACTCAGTTTGTCGGAATATGTGCGCCTCCCTTACTACACGCCACGAGAGCTTTACGCACAAAATAAACAACCCTATCTATTGATCGCAGATGTAAAGCGAACCAAAAAAAATCCTTAGCTTTAATTCTTCCAAAAAAAAGCCCGTTTCATGAACGAAATCAAATGCCCACATTGCCAAAAAACGTTTAACCTCGACGACGCTGGCTACGCCGACATCTTAAAACAAGTGCGCAACCACGAGTTTGAAATCGAGCTAGAGAAGCGCGAAAAAGAACTCGAGCGCCAGCGTCAGGATGCCTTGAAAGTGGCCCAAGCCGAGGCCAACGAGAAAATGCAAGCGGCTTTGCGTCAAAAGGAGGTAGAATTCGCGGAACACCGAGCTAAAGTTGGCGCTGAAGTAGCAGAACTCAAAAGCCAACTCAGTACTTTTGAGCTACAGAAATCGTTAGCGGTGAAGGAAGCAGTGAGCGCTCTTGAGCAAGACAAAAATAAATTGGCTGCCGAGCTTCAAACCGAGAAAAAACTCAAAGACATGGAGCTCCAAAGCCAGAAGGCGGCGCTCGAAGAAAAACTCCGCTCAGAAGTGGAGCGCAAAAACGACGAGCTGCGCCTCAAAGACGAAGCCATTGAGCGCTTGCGCGATTTCAAAGCAAGGCTTTCTACCAAAATGCTTGGCGAAACCTTAGAGCAACACTGCGAAATCGAGTTCAACAAGCTCCGCCCTACTGCCTTCAATAAAAACGTCCATTTCGAAAAAGACAACGACTCCTCGAGCGGCACCAAAGGCGACTACATTTACCGCGAGTCTGGCGACGACGGCACCGAGTTCATCTCGATCATGTTTGAAATGAAAAACGAACAAGAAGACGGTGGCGCCAAGAAAAAGAACGAAGATTTTTTCAAGAAACTCCACGAAGACCGCGTCAAGAAAAACTGCGAGTATGCTGTTTTAGTCACGATGCTCGAGCCAGAAAACGAGTTTTACAACGCCGGAATAGTGGACGTCTCTTACAAATACCCAAAGATGTATGTGGTGCGCCCTCAAGCGTTCATCCCGATCATTACTTTGCTGCGCAACGCGGCGCTCAACTCCTTGCAATACCGCACTGAGCTCGAATTGGTCAAGGCGCAAAACATCGATGTCACAAACTTCGAGGAGCGCCTCCATCAATTCAAAACGGGCTTCTCGAGAAACTACCAATTGGCCTCAGAAAAATTCACTACAGCCATCAAAGACATCGACAAATCTATTGCCGCCCTCATGAAGGTCAAGGAAAACCTCATCGGCTCAGAAAACCAACTGCGCTTGGCCAACGACAAAGCTGAGGAAATCACGATTAAAAAACTCACGCACAACAACCCCACCATGAAGCAAAAGTTCGATGACTTGAAGGGAGAAAATTAAGCCCGAGACATTGCTATCTTTGCAGTATCATTCACGTAGTACATGAGTATTTTTAACCACATCAGGGGTGCCTTTAATCGTCAAAAACAGACGCTTTCAGACAACAAATATTATCAAATTCGACAGTCGCCCTTCTTTTTAGATCCACAAAGTCAAGCCCATTATTTGACCCATGGCTGGGCCCTGATCCAAGACGTTGTCGAGCAAAGCGAAATTGCCTCCTTTATGGAAACCTTCGAAGAAATTTCTAAACTCGAAGGCTTTGAACTCGACAAAAACTTACTCAATAGCGGCCGCTTGTTCAATCCGGAGATCAGAAAAAAAACACAAGATGTCATCAACAAAAACGCAGCCACCATCTTGCCACGTATGTTTGACATGCAAATTGTGGACACCCATACGGGCGGAGCTTTCCAAGTTAAACCACCGCATGTCAACAGCGATTTACTGATTCACCAAGACAGCACCGTTATTGATGAAGAAAACGATTACTGCTTGTTTGTCTGGATTCCATTTTGCGATGTTACAATCGAAAACGGCCCAATTTCCTTTTTGTCTGGGAGTCATCTATGGGGCAATACGCAAAGAAGCTTGGGCGTTCCGTGGCAATTCAAAAAAAATATTGAAACGCTTTACAAATATGTGGAGCCCGTGACAATTAAAGCCGGTAGCGTTTTGGTTTTTGACCCCGCTACCATCCATTCGAGTTCGCCGAATCTCTCCAAAGAAATCAGACACGCCATCACCATAACTGTCTTGCGCAAAGATTACCAGCTGGTCTATTACTTCAAAAATCCGGAACTGCCACCGCAGCAAATAGAAAAATACTATGTCGACGAAAATTTTTACTACGACTACGATTTCATTTCCAAACCCGATGAAACCAAATGGAAAAAAGAAATTGTCGACTATAAACCTTTCGACTTAAATAACAGGGCGCTCGTGAGGCTCATAGAGCAATACAAACCAAAAGCCTAATTTGCAAAGAACTGCTTTACTTTCTTCCAGAAAGAAGTTGCTTCTTGTTTGGCTAAATAGGATGGCAGGGCCTTGAAGCGAAAAGTGGGTGCAGCAATTGTCTTGACTTTGCGCAAGATTTCTGGCCCCTTTTGGATATCGCCCTCCATAAAGAAGTCTAGGCTACTTTCATAGACCTCTACTGCGTCATCCTTGCCATAGTAGTAAAACATTTGCGCATCTTTCGGAATGATGCCAAAAACAGTCGCAATGCGCAGCTCATCCGTTAAATTTGGATAGGACGCATGGTACAAGCGATGATCGTAGATAAGGGCCTCCCCTGCTTTCATGTTCAGGGTTTGCATCTGCTGCCAGATGGTTTCGTTGTGTGCGCCCAAGCAATCCGGAATTTGAGGGCCCCTGAAGTTGTCTAGCCACAAGTGACTACCCGGAACTACCCGAATTGCGCCATTCTCTTCGGTTAAATCAACGAGTGGAACCCAAATATTGAAAGAGCGGTACTGTGCTTCATCAACGATATTCCAATCCTGGTGTGGGTGTAAGCGCTCTACTTGCGACTTCGATTTTACGACATACGAACCACCCAAAGCATTGCAATGCTGAAAATTGCGCGCAATTGCGGGTTCAAATACCGCTTTGATTTGGTCATTCATTTGTTTTCTGAATGTCAAATCGCTGCTATGAGCGGTGGCGTAAAAACCAGGCAGCTCTGAACGGTGGTTTGCATAAAAAAATTGCAGTAAAGTCTGCACCTGTTCTGACTCTAAAAATGGTACTACCACAAAACCTTGGGTCGCAAGTTGCTCATCTAATGTTAAATTGGACAGGACAGGTTTCATCTTACTTGAAAAAAGAGGTGAGGCGCGCAAAGAAGCCGTTTTTCGGGAGCGTTTCTGGCGTTTCTAGGGCTGGTTTGCTTTTTAATGAAAAACCGGCGTTGGTTTTCATGTTGGCGATCAGTTGCTGCAATTCCGTTTTGGAATAGACCGGTAGTTCATAAGATATAGTTTCCTTGTAAACCCCAATTTTGGGCCTTTCGGAAATATCGGTCATGAAGTTGTCAAAACGAATGAGAAAATCATCGTTTTGTTCAAAAACTTCTAAGCGATTTTCTCCGGGTAGCTGGTAATGAAAACGCATTTGGGCACCCGCAGACTTCACACCTGCGGTAATGGCTTTGCGAATGGCAGATGAAGTGTTGGCCGGAGAATAGTGAATCACGCTCTGGTTGAGAATTACCGCTGTTCCGGCAGGCACCAGCATCGGCTCTAATTCTGAAGCAATTAAATCGTCGTAGCCAGAGAAAAAGAAAGGTAATGTCGGAGCGCGCAAGACAGGATGCTTGCTGTATTGGCTTCCAGGCAATATCATGATGGGGCCGTTGTCTGGGGTGATGTCGCAGAGCGGAACCCAACAATTGAGCGCAACATCGGTTTCTTCATCGACGATTGTCCAGTCTTGATGAGCGGCCAAGGCGCTCTGACTCCCTGGCGTTTTGTACAAAAACGCAGCCCCAAAAGGGGTGTAATCTATAAAGTAACGCGCATATGCGCGCTCAAAAACAGCGACAATTTCGTCACTGGCTTTTTTCTTGTATTGGTAATCTGAACTATAGCTGCCCGATACAAAGCCATTTTCTACGAGCTCCGGATGTGTTTGGTCAAAATAGGCATTCAAATGTGCAATTTCTTGCGCATCCAAAAAAGGCAAGACAATAAAGCCTTGTCGATCGAATAATGCTTGATGTTCTGGAGCTTTGAAAATGACCCTACCCATGTTGGCGTTTAAATAAAAATTGAAACAAAGAAAACGGCGCTTTTTTAGGGGGAAGCGCAGCGTTGATCAATCGGCGGGCATTGGTACGCTTGAAATTCGCTTCGAGGTATGGAAGGTCAATTGTTGGGAAATCATATGGAATTAAACCCAATGATTGCCCAACCTTGGGCCTGTCCTGGATGTTGTCACCAAACTGCTCAAAATTGGTCATAAAAGCATCGTCTTGTGCAAAGGCCTCCACTTGTTGGCCGTAGGCTGGCGTCCAATAGTAAGTTCTGAACTGAGCGTCCTGATGCGTGAAATACGTATTGGTGACAATCCGAATTTGGTCCGAATAGTTTGGCGGAGAAAAATGAATGATGCTTTGGTCAAAAATAACGGCCTCCCCTGCCTTGACCACAACGGGCTCTAGAAAATCAAGTACTTCCTCCATGACAGGAGCAAAGCATTCGGCAATGCTGCTGCCGCGGTAAGTAGGCTTCATGCGATGACTCCCCTTTAACACAAACAGCGCACCGTTTTCGATGGTGAGGTCAATCAAAGGCACCCAAATATTGATTCCGGTATAGCGACTTTCGTCTACAAGACTCATGTCTTGGTGTACGCACATGCCGCTATCTTCGCCGACATTTTTGACGATAAAAGCTCCGCAGACCACCTTGATATCCTGACAATAGTGCGCAATGCTGCGGCTGCCAATACGCCTAATTTGCTCATCGGCGACTGACCTGTAGTTTTTGTCTTTTGAGAAAGTACTCGGAAAAAAACCAGCTTCCTCTTTCGGATGCAATTGGTGATACAACGCCGATAGTTCGGCTATTTCTTCGGGCTCATAAAAAGGCAGCACCACATAACCGTCTTGCTCAAATTGATGTTGGATCTCTTCAGATTTAAACACCCGCAGCATTTGATTTGGAAATGTAAACATGTGCCTATTTGCCCGTTAATTTAAACTTAATTTCTCGAAGAATATTCGCCGGAGTATACGTCTGAAAAAACGTTCTCGCGTCCGAAGAACTTGTTGGCTCCGCGGCCTCAACAGGCGCTGCTTGTGCTGGGCTTTCTTTTTTGGCGCCTGACAAATCGTAATCAAAAAGAACTGCCAGTTTTTCGCACATGGGCACGTTGTAATTGTTGCCGGCTTCTTTGATCAGGGCAATCAGGCCTTCTGAAGTGTAGCTATCATAGGCATAAGGCAGTTCTGCCAGCAGTTCGTAGTCTGTGATGAGCTCACCCGCGTCATACATGCCAGAGAGGCGCGCGTTGTCGTATTTCAAGAAGAAATCTTCGTCGACTTTATACTTGAGCACTTTGTTTTTCTGACCATCTGGCTTGAGAAAATAGTGCACAAAATCGGCTTCTTTTTGAGTGATCCCAACACCTGCTGCAAGCCTGACGCTATTCGTTGTATTGGGTGCTGAGGCATGAAAAGTGCGGTTGTCAAAAAAGAGTGTTTCACCAGCTTTCATTTCCAAAGTGTTGAGGTAAGGAAAGATGCTAAACATGTGATCGCTGAGGGGTACAGGTGTTTGAGGAGAAGGCGATGGCCTGAAATTTTGCATGAACCGATTACTCCCTTTTATGACACCCATGCAACCGTTCTCTAGGTCTGTATCGACGAGTGTAGTCCAGCAGGTTATCGAGCAAAAGCCATCTTGTTCGTTGTCTACAAAAGACCAATCTTGGTGTGCCGGCACAACTCCTTTCGGATTGCTTTCCTTCACAACATAACTGGCCACAAAAGCTTTGTAATTTTCGACGTAGGCATCCATTTTTGGCAATACCGTTTCCCAAATTTTGGAGCGCACCTCTCGGCAACTAGCTTCGTCGAGCTGATCCATACTGACATGAAAACCAAATCCTTTTTTGTCGTGGAGCTGCAAGCTTTGGTAATAGGTCGTGAGCTCGGCTACTTCGGCTTCGTTGAGCAACGGAAGAATGAGGTAGCCTTCTCGTTCAAAAAAACTTTGGTGTGCTGGATCTTTAAATATTGGTTTCATGGATGGTTGATTTTGAAGCTGATGACGGTATTTTTTCAAAAGATAGTCTGTAGCGCTGAGGGGCGTGGTTTGATAAGAAAAAGTATCGAGCAACTCACCTACATTCGGTTTTTGGCCAATTTGGGTGTTGTATTGCTCAAAAAAGGTGCTGGGCACAGCATACTTTTCGGCAAGGTTGGTCTGCGGATTTCTGTAATAAAAAAAGAGCTCGGCCGCTGCCGGAATGAGGCCATAGGTAACTGCTAGTCTTGGTGTTTGCGCAGTATTTGGCGGTGAGGCGTGCATGAGCGCTTGGCTAAAAATAATGGCTTCTCCGGCCTTGAGTTCGACTAATTGTAAGTCTTTGCGGAGTTCGGGCTCCACCTCTAAAAGCGCCGACTCAAAAAATGGCGAGCGCAGTGCCGAAGAAAAGCGATGGCTGCCAGCAATTACCTGCAGCGCACCGTTGCTGGCATCGACGTCTTGCAACGGAACCCAGATGGTATAAGAATCGTAGATGGTTTCATCTACGACTGTCCAGTCTTGGTGTATGGGCATTTGCCCAGCGGGGCCTAGTGCCTTCGATAAATAGCAGCTGCCAAGTGGCGTGTAGGCCTCAAAAAGTTGACCTGCTTTAGGGGCAACAATTTGATCAATTTGTTGAGAAAGTTGTTTTTTAAGCGTTTCATTCGGACTGAAACTCGTCGAATAAAACCCATCGGGATGATCAAAAGCAGCCGCTTGATAACTCGCTTTGAGCTGCGCTACTTCCGCCTCGTTCAAAAGTGGCAATACCACAAAGCCATTCAATTCAAAAGCGCGGCTGAGTTGTGCATCTCTGAATAAGGGAGGTCTTGATGTTTGCGGCGAATCAGGCATGGTGTTTTCGTGTGAGGCGCTGCCAGAAATTTGGTTTTGAAACAGCCTCAAAAGTAGGCCCTGCAAGTTTGCGCACAAACTCTTCTGAAGTCAGTTGTTTGTTGACGAACGGAATTTTGGCAATGACTTTCGGCGACTCTAGCTTCTTCCAAGGATTGAACTCCATGTAAAAATCGTCGTTGACTTCTAATACTTGAATTTCAGATGGATTATTTTGGTAATCCATGTAGTAATGAATAGACGGCATTTCTTGCGGAACACAAATCAGTTGAATGGCCAAGCGGAGGTCGTTGGTATGGTTGATGGCCGAATAGTGCACGATGCTGTCGTCTAGAATGACGCAATCACCGGCTTTGGTTTCTAGCGGCACTAAATGTTTGTCGATGATTTCGTGCTTGATGTTGTCTAGCTCCCAGGGCACCATTGGGCCGCGGTGCTCGCCAAAGCGCTTATGGCTGCCGGGCACTACTTGCAAAGTGCCGTTTTCAATGGTGGAGTCTACTAATGGGCACCAAATAGAAACAGTGGTGCATTTTTTTTCATCGGCAAAAGCCCAGTTCTCGTGCAGCGGCACCTCACCTGTTGTGGCTTGTTTGCGAATGTAATTGGCAATAATTGGTCTGTAGGTAGCTAAGATGCGATCCATGTGCGGCTTAAAATAGCGCGAAATCAGCTCAAATACCATTCGTTTGTACTCGGGGTTTTTGTCTATGAAGGTGAAGTCATAGGTAATAAAGTGGGCCTCTGCAACGCCGGTTTCGTCGGAGGTGATTTGCCCCCCACTCTGCGGCAAAGTATCAAAGAAAAGTTGTTTGAGCTGCGCTACTTCTTCGGGGCTAATAAAAGGCACCTTGACATAGCCGTCTTTTCTAAATTGTTGTTCGAGTTGTTCGTCGACAAAAATGTTTCTCATAGGGTATCGTTTATTTTTTCCTCTACGGATTTGAAGAAGCCCACGCCGAGCACCAAAAGCACAACAGCAAAGGCCAAGCCGAGATAAGAAAAAAGGTCTATGGGTTCGTTAAAAAAGAAGTTCCTGAACAAATTGATGGAGCTAGAAATTGGGTTCATGTGCAGTAAAAATTGATAGCGCTCAGGAATGATGTGGACCGGATAAAACACTGGCGTAAACCATATGCTAAAGTTAACAATAAACGGAATAATATAGAGTAAATCGCGTTTTTTGACCGTACCTGCGCTCAACAATAGCGCACTGCCCAGCGCTCCTAAAAACACCGGCAAAATGGCAACTGGAAACAACAGCCATGTCCAATAAAACGGCTGCTTAAAAACGAGGAGCAGCAGCACAAAAAACACAAATGAAATGGCAAATTCAACCAAAGCCAATACGCACTTGGAGAGTGGAATAATGATTTTAGGATATTGCATTTTTTTAATCATTTCGCTGTCCTGACTAAGCCCCGAACCCGCCTGATTAAAAATAAAACTGAAAATACCCCAACACAGCACCCCACTCAGCACAAAAAGCGCATAAGGGTACGGAGATTCAATATGTAAAATGGAAGAGAAAAATACGGTATAAACCAACACTGCTGTAGCGGGATAGACGAGCGTCCAGCCTACGCCTAGCAAGGTTTGGGCATACTTTACTTTGAGGTCGCGTTTGGCAAAAACTAAAATAAGATACCGATGCAACCACAGCTTACGCAGGTAAACGCCAAGGGCATCTGGTTTAGAACTAATTTCTTGCATTGGAATAAGCAACTTAACTTCAATGCAAAGCTACGTCTTATTCTGCTGTCTAACGCAATAGTTCCCTATTTGAGTCGCTTAAAATGCTTACTTCAATACCTTCACAAGCTCCAGACCAGTGGCCGTTTGCACTTCCAAAAAGTACACACCACTTTGCAAGGAAGCCGTCTCCATTTCAAGGCTCTTGCTATTGGCTGCTTGATGCATTACCACTTTTCCTTGCGCATCGCGCAGCGTGATGGCCTCAATGAGTTCAGCTGAAGTAACGGTAAATTGTTGTTCAAACGGATTGGGCGCAACTTTGAGTGCAGACTTGTTAAAACCTGTCAGACCGGCACCGTTAGCATTTGGATTAAGACGCTCCGGGGCTGCTTCAAAACAGTCAGAAGGATGGCGCAACAAGTCAAAATATAGAGCGCTGCTTGCAGCTCCTTGAGGCGTGATCAATTGCTCAAAAACCACCAATCCTGTTGTTACAGACACTCCCGCAACCGCATAACCGCCTTGTGGCAACAAAGCCGAAAAGTAATAAACACCGTTGTCCGGATCAATAGTAGAGCTCCCGTTAATGGTATAAGAGTTATACGGCAAAGGCTGCTGAGAAACGCGTGTAACTACACCAGTTTGTGGATCAATTTTACCTAGATACGGAACATTCGGAATGGTAGTGGACGTGCGAATAAGCCCGTAGATAGTGGTGTCGGCACAATTGTAGGTGTAGTTGTCAAAAAACAATCCTCCTTCGGGAAAGGTAATGGTTTGCTCAGAATAAACTTGCCCATTGTACAAATCCAAACCAATGATTTTACCTTGGTTAGAATAATAATAAACCATCTCGTGTGGGTTGATCGCAGAGCCCTGCACTGTATACATTTGCCCAACAGATTGCGGCGATATTTGGGTAATGACACCCGTTGCCGGATCAATTGTGGCTAAATACAACTCGCCATTGACCTGACCTAGACCCGTGGAGGTTGAGCGTCGGGCCAAACCATAAATAGTAGAGTCACTGGTATTGAAACGGTAATTGTCAAAATAGCTCGGCGCAATAGGGTTGCTCATGGCATTTTGCGCAGAAGGCAGGCCGTCTAGCATATTGACCGCCACAAACTCGGTTTGCGTCTGAAAAAAATAGGTCTGGGTAATCGGGTCAAGGGCCGCACCCGTAGCACTGATCACAGACGCCAAACTATTTGGGCTCACAGCGGTAAGTGCTCCGTTGCTCACATCTAGTTTCCCTAAACGAATGGTGCCGGCAGCAACGTTGGTACCTTGGCCTGGCGTACGCATCACGCCGTAGACGTAATTCGATTGCGCAAAAGTGGCGGATTGCATAGCGCCAAAAAGCAGCGCGAGTAAAGTTTTATTGAGTAGCATGATGGAGGGTTTTAGCGGTTAACTCAAAGATAACAACTCAGACAATCAATTGTTTAGGACAGCAAAAATTTGCGTTTACCCTTATTTTGTGACAAATATTGAGCTTTTTTACCCTGATTTTGTGACGATAAATTTAAATTTTACCCTGATTTTGTGACATAAACTTTAAATTTTACCCTTATTTTGTTACAAAATTGAATGTTTTTTACCCTTATTCTGTGACATGATTTATATATTTTACCCTTATTTTGTGACAAAAGTAGGGATATAGATGCCTACCTCGAATTCATGACTCATCTGCATCGTACTGATTCAATTGCGCCTTGATCAATACCTTCACATAATGCCGATTGCGTCGCTCCTTCTTGGCATCGGCTCTTTTGGCCACGCGCTTGTCTTTGACAATCAATTGAAGGTCGTTCAGATCTGCTAATTCGCTTACCTCGCTTAGTGAAGTTCTTTTCATTTGATGAAGAAACAAGCATTACATGGGGTTTGTTTTTTGCATCCGAAAAATAAGAGCAGAATAAATTATCTTTACTCCATGAAACGCATCGAGGTCGTAGCTGCCGTCATCCAACACCAAAACAAAATCCTAGCCGTCCAGCGCGGCCCTGCCAAATACGCTTACATCTCCGAAAAATGGGAATTCCCAGGCGGCAAAATGGAAGCCGGTGAAACGGAAGAGCAAACAATCATCCGCGAGATCCGCGAAGAACTCGACATGCAAATCAAGGTGCAATCCAAGCTACTAACTGTGGAACACCCCTACCCCGATTTCCACCTCACCATGCACACATACTTGTGCGTAACTGAACAAAACGAACCGAAGCTGACAGAGCACTTGGCGTTCAGGTGGCTATCGATGAATGAGTTGGAAGAATTGGACTGGGCTGGTGGTGATGTGCCGGTGGTGGAAGCATTCGCAAACACTTACGTTTAAGGTTTACTCACAAAATTCAATGCAGCAGTACTCCCACTCATTTTGAATTCGTAGTAATCGCTCTGGCAATGCGATTCATTAAAGCGCAACTTTACTGAGCTCGCTTTTAAGAAGGCATCTTTCATCTCAGATGTGTTTAAATCATCTAATAAAAAGACCGTTTCACTATCGCTAGACTTAACGCCGTTGACAGAGAATTTAACATACTGACCTGCTACTAAAAAGGATATATCAACAGGGATTTCATCATCACAATGATACCCGCCTGACAAATAAAAAGAAATCTGAAGTTGCTTCTCGTATAATTGTGGAACAGCCTTGCTTTCTTCTCTTACACTTTTGGCAATTTGGATAAGAGAATCAATTTCATTTTGACTCCTCAGATCAAAACCAGATATACTTACAGGTATTGAGAACTTAATTCTGCTTTGCTCACAAAATAGTTGATTACTTCCGTCGTATAACAAATAGTACTTTTTGGTTAAACCGTTTGTGTCCAATGATGCTTGACCCGCAATCACTACAATTTCGCCTGAAAAAACATTTCTATTATTTCGAAATTGACCTGTACTTAAATCTACCTCTGTTCCGCCAGAAATAGAATGCTCATAGGTAGTTTCAAAAACATGCATTCCTTGTTGATTTGGATATTTCTTGGCAAGTGCTACTTCGACTTCAACAGGTTCTAATTTAAGTATCGCATCGTTATTTGTAGCTGTATGAGCAATTTTATATGGCGGGTCAAAGCCATTATTCACGGTTTTAAAAGTCCATTGACTTAACAAAGTTAATGGAATACAAAAGCTAAAAAGTGTAGTAATTCTCCTCATTTCATCAATTTTAAATTTGACTACAAACATCAAGACAACCGCTGACAACTCAAGTCAATCTAACTTTCTGGCACAAATTCCCCTGACAACTCAGGTCAATAATTTGCAGAGCCCAAACAAATTGGGGTTATTTGTCAAAAATATTGCACATGTTAAACCAACATAAAATCCTGAGGGTACTACAACTCATCACCTACCTTCAAGAAGCACCACACAAAAGCGTCCAGCAACTATCAATATTTCTCGACACCACCGAAAGAACGGTTTACCGCTATCTCGACCTCTTGCGTGAATGTGGTTTTGACCTACACAAAGATGCTGGCCAAAGATTCTTCATTGAAAAAGAAGGTGCTGACGGTGTTCATTTTAGTCAGGAAGAAGCACAGTTTCTCAAAGAATTGGTGCTCACAACAGGCAAAAAGTCCAAACTCAAAGATGCTGTGCTGAGCAAAATCTACATGGGCTCCGAACTCCCGATGGTAGCGGCTCACCTACTCAATGCCAAGAATGGCAAAATTGTAGAGCGCCTCACTAAGGCGATGATGAACAAAGAACAGGTGGTGTTGAAGAAATACCAATCGATCAACACCGAAACCATCTCTGACCGCATCGTAGAACCTTTTGGCTTCACGGAGAACTACCAAACGGTTATGGCTTACGAATTATCATCAGAAAAGAACAAAACCTACAATATTGACCGAATTGGCTCTGTTGAATACCTTGACTTACCATTCAAAAACGAAGACAAACACGAACAACAGATTCCAGATGTCTTTGGATTTGCTTATTCTGGAAAGAAATATCCAGTCAAATTAGAACTTAGCCTAAAGCAATTTTTACTGATGAAAGACCAGCATCCTTTGGTGGCTCCGTTTGTGAAGTACAATTCCACACTTAATAAGTATGTGTTAGAGGTTGAGGTGAATGATTTGAGGGTGATTGAGCAGTTCGAGTATTAACTCCAAAAAAGTTCAGCCTAGTTATTTACTCTAACTTTTCGGAAATTAGTCAACCAATATGAAACGCCACCGTGATGTGAGCATGCGCCCCTTCCAGTCGCATAACTTCTATGACCATCATGACAAATTGCACCTACCCGTTCTGAAATCCAATTATATACTTCTTTTTCTCCATTATATTTTTCATACACCCACAATCCACGTTCCTCACCATTTAATAATTGACCTTTTACTGACTTATAACCCAAAATACCTTTAATTGAGATTTTTCCCGAGAAACCAGATTGTTTAAAAGAATTGAATTTTTTCTCATTTATTAGGCTATTCAAATATTCCTCATTCTGTAAAAGTTCATTTAATCTTTGATTTTCTGATTTTAAGAATTCAGCTTGATTAGTAATAATTTTAACTTCTTGGACTAAGTTTAATCGATCAACCTTTGCTGATTTAATGACTTTTAAGTTACATTTCTCGAGTTCATTAATCCGCTCGTTTGAATAGTAAATTGTAAAAGAAATTAAGATTACTAAAAACAAAATAGTACGTGAGCCAATTTTCTTAAATCTTTTAAGACTTGAGTATTCTGTATTTTCCGATGAATAAAACTCATTTAAAAGTCTTTTCCGTTGCTCTTCCTCGTCCTTTTTTGTTTTTTTATCAAGTTCTTTGAATTTGAATTCACCATTTATCTCGTGCTCTAAATACTTGAGAATTTTTAGCGCCAACAAATACCTTAGTCTACGTTCAATATTCTCATCATTCAATTTTAATTTTGATGGTTCGAAACGTGAAAAAAGATAATTTATAATCTCATCATTACTTCTGAAGCTATCATAGCGCTTTATTACAGCACTAAAATAACCGTCAGATGCAGTTGAAGAACTTTTAATACGTTCTTCATGTCTAACTGATTGAAGCGCAAAATACCAAGCATTGTCTAAATCCGTTCTCGTAATCTTTGATAGTGTTATGTACATATAATCCTCCTCACCAATATAATATTTGCGAAGAAGACTCGCATATAAATTCAAATTTTGTGTTCGATTATTCGTAAGCACTGTGAAAATAATTTAAGTATAAAAGTTGCAGAATGAATTTCTAGACAATAGCAAACATCCAAAAACTAGCCAAAACCAAATTTAAACTTTTCAAAAGAAAAATTTGTGAATTAAGACCAATTGATACTGTATGAATGACTTTAAGAATTGACAACCCTTCATGGAAAATTTCTAATTGTTACTTTTGACTTATGACCGAACTCGAATTACTTCGAAATGATACACACTATTATGCCAGCCTCTACCGGCAGCATCGGGTGGTGGTTTTTCAGCATCTGAAGCAGTTCACCAAAGATGAAGCCTACCTGGCTGACCTCTACCAAGATGCCATTATAGTGCTCTTTGAAAAGGCAAAAGATCCTGAATTTTCTTTGACGTGTTCGATTCGGACTTATTTGATTGCAATTTGCCGAAATCAGATTTTCAAGAGAGCTGGCAGAGCTCCGAAAATTGTGAGCATTGAAGGTGAGCGCACCAACTATAATGACTGGTTGACAGATCAGTTGGAAATTGAGCGTCAGAAAAGTCAGTTGGATAAACTAGATAAGGTCTTAAACCACTTTGAAAGCATTGCTCAAAAATGCTACGAGTTGCTGTATCGTTTCTTCTATATGAAGGAGTCTTTTAGTCTGATTGCAGCCGTAATGGGATATACCAACGCTGACAATGCGAAGAATCAGAAGGCTCGTTGCCAGAAGAAATTGCGTGAACTTTATTTGGAAGAGAAATGAGTCAGGAATTAGAGCAAAATCAAATGGACCAATTTGAGCGCCTTTTGGAACTCAGCTTTCTCAGAGAAAGGCGCAAGCAAATGAAACTTCGTCTTAAACAGGAAGAAAATTCAATTCAACGACTAATCCGTGCAGATTTAGAACCTACGATTAAGTATCAGAGAAAAAGGCAATTAGTTGTTCATGATGACTTCAAATACAGTGAAGCCGAGGCAATTTTAGCATCAAAACGCCAAGCCAAAGCTCAAAAAATCAA
>JACCDH011114356.1_pt1 | contig 58809 bp, 53 predicted proteins | sample 7442481 | NCBI WGS metagenome assembly JACCDH01 (sample SAMN15323433, study PRJNA562643) | freshwater metagenome | isolation source: river surface water | place: USA:Blue River Watershed | collected 2017-08-15
ACTGCTCGGAAGACCTGGGCGCGTTCTACCTGGACGTGCTCAAGGACCGGCTCTACACCACGGCGCCCAAGTCGCTGGCACGTCGCAGCGCGCAGACCGCGCTGCACCAGATCACGCACGCGATGCTGCGTTGGATGGCGCCGTTCCTCAGTTTCACCGCCGAAGAGGCCTGGAAGCTGTTTGGCGATTCCGACTCCATCTTCTTCGAGACCTACGCGGAGATCGGCGGCCCGGACGAAGCGCTGATCGCCAAGTGGAACCGCATCCGCGAAATTCGCGACGTGGCCAACAAGGAAGTCGAAGCCCTGCGTGAGAAAGGCGAAGTCGGATCCTCCCTGCAGGCCGACCTGGACGTCACCGCGCCGCCCGACGCCCACACCCTGCTGGCCAGCCTGGGCGAGGACCTGAAGTTCATCTTCATCACCTCCTCGATCACGCTCCACCCGGGCGATGCACTGGCGGTGAAGGCCGCGCCGTCGGCCGCAGCCAAGTGCGAGCGCTGCTGGCACTGGCGCGATGACGTCGGCAGCGACTCGGCCCACCCGACGATCTGCGGACGTTGTACCTCCAACCTGTACGGCGCCGGCGAAGCCCGGGCCTGCGCCTGATGGCGCGCTCCAGCCCGGCGATCCGCGGCATGCTGCCCTGGCTGGGGCTGGCCCTGCTGCTGTTTGTCGCTGACCAGGTCACCAAGGCCCTGATCCTGGCGCATTACCAGCTGGGAGATGCCACCTACATCACCTCGTTCTTCAACCTGGTGCGGGTGCACAACCCGGGCGCCGCCTTCTCCTTCCTGGCCTCGGCTTCAGGCTGGCAACGCTGGTTCTTCACGGCGCTGGGTCTCGGGGCAGCCCTCTTCATCGTGTGGCTGCTGCGGGCGCACCACCAGCAGCGACTGTTCGCGTTTTCCATGGCCTGCCTGCTCGGGGGCGCGGTGGGTAATGTGGTCGACCGGCTGGTGCATGGCTATGTGGTCGACTTCGTGCAGCTGCACTACGCGGGCTGGGCCTTTCCGGCCTTCAACGTGGCCGACGCCGCGATCACCGCCGGGGCCATCGGCATGATCCTGGACGAATTGCTGCGGGTGCGTCGCGGACGCTGAACCCGGCGCGGCGCCGTCAGCGCGCCTGGCGGGTGGTCACCAGGATGCCCGCGACGATCAGCCCGAAGGCGACCGCATGGTGCAGGTGCGGCGGCTCGCCCAGGAAGGCGGCCGACATCAGCGCCGCGAACAGGGGCGTGAGATTGCTGAAAAGCCCGGTGAGGCCTGGCCCCACGCGCTGCACGCCCAGGCCCCAGGAGCGGTAGGCCAGGATCGCCGGGCCGATCGCGATGTACAACAGGGCGGCCGCCAGGGGCAGCCCCCATTGAATGGGAGCGGGTGCGCCCACCGTCCATTCCACGGCGGAAAAGAGTCCGGCCCAGGCCAGGCCTGGCACCATTTGCGCCATCAGGAAGGCCGCCCAGTCCGATCGCAGGCCCGACGTGTCGTTCGCGCTGCGCGTGAGGAGCCAGCTATACCAGGCCCAGGTGGCCGTTGCCACCAGCATGTACAGGTCACCGGCCACGAACCGGACATCGGCCAGGCGCGTGAGGTCGCCATGCGCCAGGACCAGCAACACGCCCGACATCGACAGCAGGGCCCCAAGCACCTGCCGCAGGCCGACCCGCTGCCCGAAGAACAGCACCCCCAGCAGAAGCACGAACACGGGCAAGCTGGAACCGACCAGGGTCACGTTGACCGGCGTGGAGGTCTTGAGCGCCATGTACTGCATGGCGTTATAGAGTCCGATGCTCAGAAGCCCCAGCAGGGTATAGCGGCGCCAGTGCGGCCACAACGCGCTGCCAGGACGTAGCACCCGCGCCGCCAGCGGCAGCAGCAGCACGAAGGCAATCACCCACCGCAGCAGGTTCAGGGTCATGGGCGGCACCAGGGGCGCCACCAGGCGGCCTACGACCGCGTTACCGGCCCACATCAGGGGAGGCACCAGGAGCAGGCCGGCGGTCGAGAGGGTCAGGGGCTGGTTCATCGGAAGGCGCACTGTAGCCGACCGGGCAGCAGGCCCGGCGGTTTCGTGGCAGGATCCAGCGCTTTGAGACCCTGCAGGAAAAGACAACCATGACACAAGCGATTCGCATACGCCAGCATGGCGGCCCCGAGCAGATGGAACTGGTGGACGTCGAGGTTGGCGATCCCGGCCCCGGCGAGATCCGCATCCGGCACCACGCCATCGGCCTGAACTTCATCGACGTCTATCAGCGAACCGGGATCTATCCCTTGCAGATGCCCACGGGCCTGGGCATGGAAGGCGCGGGAGTCGTCGAGGCCGTGGGGGCCGGCGTGACCCACCTGAAGGCCGGTGACCGCGCAGCCTACGCCAGCCATCCCCCGGGCGCTTATACCCAGGCGCGCGTGATGCCCGCCAAGTGCGTGTGCAAGCTGCCCGATGCCATCGACTTCGAGACCGGCGCGGCCATGATGCTCAAGGGCCTCACCGCGCAGTACCTCCTCAAGCGCGTGCTGCCTCAGGGTGGCCTGCAGCGGGGTGACCATGTGCTGTTTCACGCGATCGCCGGAGGTGTCGGCCTGATCGCAGCCCAGTGGGCCAAGCACCTGGGTCTGCAGCTGATTGGCACTGCAGGCAGCGACGAGAAGTGCGAACTGGCCCGGTCCCTGGGCGCAGCCCACGTGATCAATTACCAGCGCGAGGACTTCGCGGCACGGGTCAAGGAAATCACCGGGGGCCAGGGCGTGAAGGTGGTCTATGACTCCGTGGGCAAGGACACCTGGGAGAAGTCCCTGGAGTGCCTGCGTCCCTTCGGACTGATGGCGACCTTCGGCAATGCGTCGGGACCGGTGCCGCCCTTCGCGCCCGGCATCCTGGGCAACAAGGGGTCGCTCTATGTCACCCGCCAGACCCTGTTCAGTCACATCGCCACCCGCGAGTCGACGCAGGAGATGGCCGACGACCTGTTCTCGGTCGTGGCCAGCGGCACGGTGAAGATCCGGATCGACCAGCGTTACCCGCTGGCGCAGGTGGCACAGGCCCATCGCGACCTCGAAGCGCGCAAGACCACGGGCTGTACCGTCTTGCTGCCCTGAGCGGGGGCGGGCCGGCCCGCCCCCTCAGGTGGACGAGGGCGTCTGCCGATCGACCACGGCCTTGAGCCGGCTGGGGGCCAGCGCGCCCACCGAGTCGAGGATGGGGTAGGCGATCGAGCAGATGTGGGAGTTGATCCGCTTGAGGTCGCTGATCATGTCCAGGTGCAGGGAGCTGGTCTCGATGCTCTGGACCGTGTTGTCCGACAGGCGCGCAATGTGGCTGCCGGCGTAGGCGCGCTCCAGGTCCCGAAAGCGCGCCTTCTCCTCCAGCAGGCGCTGGGCGTCGCGCACCGATCCGTTGAGGAACACGCTCATGCCCAGGCGCAGGTTGTCCACCAGGCGGGCGTGCAGGTCGCGGATCTCGGCCAGGCCGGCGTCGGAGAAGCGGCGGTCCTGCTTGATGCTCTTGTCCTCGACGTCGATCACGATGCGCTCGACGATGTCGCCGATCTGCTCCATGTTGATGGTGAAACTGATGATGTCCGTCCAGCGCCGGCTCTCGTCCTCGCTCAGGGCCTCGCGCGAGATCTTGGTCAGGTAGTACTTGATCGACGAATAGAGCTGGTCGACCTGGTCGTCCAGCTGTCGCAGTTCCTGCGCCAGCCGCAGATCGCGTTCCTCGATCACCCGCAGCATGCCTTTGAGCATGGTCTCGACGACGTCGGCCTGGTGCATGGCCTCGCGCGCCGCGCAGCTGATCGCCAGCGAAGGCGTCGCCAGGGCCGTGGGGTCCAGGTGATGCGGCCGCCCGCCCACCATCGAGGCATCGGGCTTGGGCAGCCAGGCCTCGACACGGCGGGCCACCACGCCCGTGAAACCGAGGAACAACAGCGCCATCACGGTGTTGAAGGCGAGGTGAAAGCCCACCACCGTGCTCAGGGCGTCGAGGTAGGGGGCCGCATGGCGCAGCCACAGGCCGGCCAGTGGGGCCATGATCAGGACACCGACGATCTTGAACACCAGGTTGCCCAGGGGCACCTGCCGCGTCTCGACGGAAGAACGCGCCGTGGCGAGCACCGCGAGCAGGCCGCTGCCCAGGTTGGCGCCCAGGGTCAGGCCCAGCGCGGTTTCCATCGGCACCGCCCCCGAGGCGGCCAAGGTGGCCGTGAGCAGCACCACCGCCAGGCTCGAATAGGCCACGATGGCCAGCACCGCACCCACTGTGATCTCCAGCAGCAGGTCGCTGGCCAGGGACTGCAGCAAGGCCTTCACCGCAGGGGCTTGCACGATGATCTCGGTGGATTGCGCCACCAGCCGCAGGGCCAGCAGCATCAGGCCCAGGCCGATCAGGATGCGGCCGAAACGGCCCGCGGGCCGGTCCTTGATCGAAATGAACAAGACCACGCCGGTGAAGATGAACAGCGGCGAGAGCCAGGACAGGTCTAGCGAGAAGACCACCACCATCAGGCTGGTGCCCACGTCGGCGCCGAGCATCACGGCCAGGGCCAGAGGCAGGGTCACCAGGCCCTGGGCCACGAAGGACGCGATGATCAGCGCGGTGGCCGTGCTCGATTGCACCAGCGCGGTCACGCCCAGGCCGGCCAGGGCCGCGGTCGGCCGCGTCCCGATGCTGCGGGCCAGGATCTTGCGCAGGTTGGCGCCGAAGACGCGGAGGATGCCCGTGCGGACCAGGTAGGTGCCCCAGACCAGCAGGGACACGGCGGCCAGGAGGTTCAGCAAATGCTTCATGCAGGGGCCATGATAAGACGAGGTCAGGCCTTGGCCGGCCAGTGGTCGTACAGGCGCACCGGCACCTGCCGGCCCCACAGCTCGATGGCAGCCGGCGTGCCGTCGTGGGCCGCCTGCGCGCATTCGCCACGCACATAGCCCAGGGCCACGCAGGCGCCAGCCAACGGACTCCAGCCCACCGAGGTCACATCGCCCACCGTCTGCCCGCCGGCGACGATGGGCTCACCCCCCCAGGCGAAGTCCTGCGACTGGCACACCAGGGTCACGAGCTTCTTGCGCAGGGGCTGGCCCTGGCTGGCGCGCAAAGCCTCGCGACCGATGAAGTCACAGGGCTTGTCCAGCTTCACGCTGAAGCCCAGTCCTGCCTCCCAGGGCGTCTCGTCGGGTCCCAGCTCCGCGCCCCAGGCCCGGCGCCCCTGCTCGATGCGCAGGGCGTCCAGCGCGAAATAACCGGCATCACGCAGTCCCAGGTCGTGGCCCGCCTCGTGCAGGGTCAGGTACACGTGACGGGCCATCTCCACCGGCACATACAGCTCGAAGCCCGGCCCGCCCACGTAACTCATACGCGCGGCGCGTACCCTGGCATGGCCCAGGTCGATGACGCGGGTCCACGAGAACTTCAGGGCCTCGGCGGACAGGTCGTCAGGCCCGAGGCGTGCCAGCAGCGCGCGGGCCCGGGGTCCCATGACCGACAGCACGCTGTACATCGGCGAAACGTCAGTGAGAACAGCGTGCTCGTTCGGCTCGATGTGACGTCGGATCCAGTCGGCGTCACGTACCGTCTGCGCCGAGCCGGTGACCAGCAGGAAGCGATCGGTCGCCTCGCGGATCACGGTGAGGTCGCTCTCGATGCCGCCGCGGGCATTGAGCAGGGGCGTGTAGACCATGCGGTCCACCGGCACGTCCATCTCGTTGGCGCATAGCCGCTGCAGCACGGCCAGCGCATCGCGCCCCTGCAGCATCAGCTTGGAGAAGGAGGTCTGGTCGTACAGGGCCACCGCTTCGCGGGTGGCGCGCTGCTCGGCCTGCATCCAGGGCAGCCAGCCGGGCGTGCCCAGGGTGTAGGCGGGACGCTGGGCACCGTCGGGCCGGAAGTAGTTCACCCGCTCCCACCCGTTCTTGCTGCCGAACTCGGCGCCGCGCGCAGCCAGCAGGTCGTACAGCGGCGAGGTGCGCAGCGGCCGCACGGTCTCCAGCTCCTGGCGCGGCCAGCGCATGGCGTAGTGCAGGCCCAGGGTCTCCCCGGTGCGTGCGGCCAGCGCCCGGCGGTTGGCGGTGAACTCGCCAAACCGGCGGATGTCCACGTCCCACAAGTCGGTGGAGGGCTCACCGCCGACGATCCATTCGGCCATGAGACGGCCAGCCCCGCCGCTGTTGGCAATGCCCGCCGAATTGAAACCTGCGCACACGAAGTAATTTCGAAGCTGTGGCGCCTCGCCCAGGATGAAGTTGCCATCGGGCGTGAAGCTCTCGGGCCCGTTCAGAAGCATCTTGATCTCGGCGGTCTCCAGGCAGGGGGTGCGGTGCAGGGCGTTTTGCATCAGCACCTCGAACTGGTCCCAGTCCTCGTCCAGCAGCTGGAACTGGAAATCCGCAGGGATCGGATCGACCGTCCAGGGCTTGGCCTGGGGTTCGAAGCCGCCCATCACCAGCCCGCCCACTTCCTCCTTGTAATAGAGGTAGCCGTCGGGGTCGCGCATGACGGGCAGCATGGGGTGCACGCCCTCGATGCGGCCCGTGACGATGTAGAAATGTTCGGCCGAATACAGCGGCACGTTGACGCCCGCGAGCCGGCCGAACTGGCGGGCCCACTGGCCCGCGCAATTGACCAGGACCTCGCAGCGCACCTCGCCCTGGGCGGTGCGCACGCCGGCCACCCGACCCTGCTCGGTGAGCACGCCCGTGACCTCGATGTCCTCGACGATCTTCACGCCCCCCTGGCGCGCGCCCTTGGCCAGCGACATGCACAGGTCGGCGGGGTTGGCCTTGCCGTCACCGGGCAGCCAGATCGCCCCCTGCAGGTCGTCGGTGCGCATGACCGGCCACTTCTCGCCCGCCTCGCGCGGGGAGATCTCCTCGCAGGCCACGCCGAAGCTGCGGGCCAGCGCCACCTGCTTGCGCAGCACCTGCATGCGCTCGGGCGTGCGCGCCACGTTGACGCTGCCGCACTGCTTCCAGCCGGTGGCCAGACCGGTCTCCTGTTCGAGCGTGGCGTACAGCTCGATGCCGTACTTGCTCATACGGGTCATGTTGCGGTTCGGGCGCATCTGGCCCACCAGGCCGGCGGCATGCCAGGTGGTGCCGCTGGTCAACTTGCCCTGCTCGATCAGGAGGACGTCCCGGCATCCGAGCTTGGCCAGGTGGTAGGCCGTGGAGCATCCCACGATGCCGCCACCGACGATGACGATACGGGCATGGGTAGGCAAAGTCATGGCGTCATCCCAGTCGCAGGGCCATCACGCCGGACACGATGGTCACCGTGCCCAGCGCGCGCCGCAGGGTGAAGGCCTCCTTGAGGAACCAGGTCCCCAGGAGGGCCGCGAACAGCACCGAGGTTTCGCGCAGGGCCGCCACGGTGGCCACCGGCGCCAGGGTCATGGCCCACAAGGCAATGCCGTAGGACCCCAGCGAGGCGGTCGCGCCCACGGTGGCGACCGGCAGGCGCGCGCGGGCATAGGGCAGTGCGACCGCGAACCCCCGCTGGCGCAGCACCATGAGGGCGAAGGGCCAGCCATCGAGCACGAACAGCAAGGCCACGTACTGGAGGGCGCTGCCCCCAGCCTGTACCGCGCTGCGCGCGCCCAGGGCATCCACCACGGTGTAGACCGCGATCACCACCGCATTCATGAGGGCGAAAGCGACTGCCCGGGGCTGCTCCAGCGCGCGTGGCGACAGCCCCAGCACCAACGTGCCGCCGCACACGCCCAGCACGCCCGCCCAGGCCAGGGGCGACAGGTGCTCGCCCACGGTGAACGTGGCCGATAGCGCCACCAGCACCGGGCCGACACCGCGCATCAGGGGGTAGGTCAGACCCAGGTCCCCATGCTGGTAGGCGCTGGTCAGGACCACGTAGTAGCCGATGTGGATCACGACCGAGGCGGCGATATAGGGCCAGGCCGCCATCGGCGCCACCCCCACGGCGAGCATCAGCGGCAGGCCGATGGCCGACCCGATCAGGTGGATCAGCGCGGTGTCCAGCTGCTTGTCGGCGCTGGACTTGACCAGCGCGTTCCAGCTGGCGTGCAGCAGCGCGGCGAACAACACCGCGGCAGCGACACCCCAGGTGAGGATCATGCGACGGCCAGCGTGCAGCGGCGCGCGCGTTCCAGGTAGTGCGACAGGGGCGGCGTGGGCAGGTTGGCGACCTTGGCCAGGTCGTCCCAGATCCGCAGGTTCACCCCCTCGGCCGCCCCGGGCTGTGCCAGGAACGCCTGGGCCTGTGCGGCGTCGTAGATGCCACCTTGCAGCGCCAGGGAGCGCTTGGAGTCTTCGGACAGGGCCTCGTAGTAGCCGTCGCGGGTGGCGCACAGGTAACGCTTGGCGTCCACATGCAGCTTGATCGGATCGAGCACACCGTCACCGAACAGGCCCCGCAGAAACGGCAAGGCGCGGTACTGGTGCAGGTCGTCCACACCGCGCAGCGTGGGCGTTTCACCCAGGTCGTGCAGCAGGTGACCCAGGTCATGCAGCAAGGCGGCAGTGACCAGTTCGTCATTCGCCCCCGCCTGCTCCGCGAGATAGGCCGATTGCAGGGCGTGCTCCAGCTGCGTGACCGGCTCGCCGGTGTACTGCTCGCCCCCCTTGGCGGCGAACAGCTGCTCGATGTCTTGGAGGGTCAGGGCCATGGCGTCACACCCAGGGGAGGGAATAGGTCTTGAGGTTGGTGAAGCTCTTGATCGCTTCCTGCACGCCTTCCTTGTAGCCCAGGCCCGAGTCCTTGATGCCGCCAAAGGGCGTGAGCTCCAGCCGGTAGCCGGGCACCTCGCGGACGTTGACGGTGCCCACATGGAGTTCGTCGATGAAACGGGCGATGTAATCCATGCGGTTGGTGCAGACGGCGCTGGACAGGCCATAGGCGGTGCCGTTGGAGATGCGGATCGCCTCGTCGATGTCCCGGAAGGTGATGATCGGAGACACCGGCCCGAAGGTTTCCTCGCGCACCACGGTCATGGCTGGGTCGACCTGGTCGATCACGGTGGGCGCATACAGGGCGCCGCGGCGCTGGTTGCCCACGAGCAGGCGTGCGCCCTGGCCCACCGCCTCCTTCACGCGTGCCTCGAACTGCATGGCTGCGGCCTCGTCGATCACCGTGCCCATGTCCACGGACGGATCGCTGGGATCGCCGAATTTCCAGGCCTTGGTCTTTTCCACCACCATCTCGGTGAAGCGACCGGCGACGGACTGGTGCACCAGCATCCGCTTGACCGCGGTGCAGCGCTGGCCGGAGTTCTTGTAGGAGCCTTGCACCGCCAGGGTGGAGGCCTCCTCGAGGTCGGCATCCTCCATCACGATGATCGGGTCGTTGCCCCCGAGCTCCAGCACCACGCGCCGGTAGCCCGCCTTGGAAGCGATGTACTTGCCAATGGCGACGCCACCGGTGAAGGTGATCAGGTCCACGCACGGGTTCGTGAGCAACTCGTCGGCGATCTCGCGCGGGTCGCCTGTCACGACACTGAGCATCTGCGGCGGCAGGCCGGCTTCGTACAGCAGGTCGGCGAAGAAGATGGCCGAGAACGGCACCTTCTCCGAGGGCTTGAGGACCATCCGGTTGTTGGTCGCGACGCTGGGCACCACCTTGTGGGCCACCTGGTTCATCGGGTGGTTGAAGGGGGTGATGGCGCTGATCACGCCCAGGAGCGGCGCGCGCTGCGTGTAGACACGGCGCTTCTTGCCATGCGGGGTGAGGTCGCAGCTGAAGATCTGGCCGTCGTCCTTGAGCACCTCGGTGGCCCCAAACAGGAGCACGTCGCTCACGCGCCCGGCTTCGTAGATCGCGTCCTTGTGGCACAGACCGGCCTCGGCGCTGATCAGGGCTGCGATGTCCGCCAGGCGCTCACGCACCAGGGCGGCGGCCCGCTGCAGGATGGCGGCGCGCTCGGCACGGGTCAGGCGCGGGTGGAAGGCGTGCGCGGTCTCGAAGGCCTCGCGCACTTCCTCCAGCGTGGCCTTGGGCACGGTGCCGATCGTCTGGCCGGTGTAGGGGTTGCCAACGGGGATGGTGCGGTCGCCGCTGCGGCCCTCGCCCACCTTGCGCCCGGCGATACGCATGCGGTCCAGCGCGTGATCGCGTATGAATTGCTCGATACCTGCCATGCGGGTCGCTCCTTGTCTGCTTGTTGCGCGCGACTTACTGCGCGTGATTGAGGGCCAGGTCGAAGGCGTCGAAGTTGCGCCAGCGGCGGTTCGGGTCCAGTCCGTCGATGCGGCGATTGACGATCAGCGGCACGCGCTGCTCGCTCAGGCCACCATGCGAACGCAGCGGCGCGTCCAGGCCGGACAGGTCATGGCGGGCCGCAGCCGTGCCGATCACAGTGAAGCGCTCGGACACGCAGACGATGTCGCCGATGCGGTCCGGGGGCAGTTCGAAGCGGCGCGCGGCCTCCTCGCGATCCAGCACCGCCTCCATGCCACGCAGCGCGCGCAGGCGGCCGATCACGGAGGGCGCATCGGCACCCGCCGGCAGGTAGACGGTGGCAAAGGACCCCAGCGCGCCGTGGTGCACCACATACGGGTCGGTGATCGGCAGGATCACGCGGGCCGCGCCGGCACCGAGGGCGGCATCGAACCAGTCCTGCAGGTAGATCACATCGGGCTGGCCGTCCATGGCCACCTTGGCATTCATGCCGTGGTCGGCGGTGAGTGCGATCACGCAGCCCATGGCGTCCAACTGCCCGAGGTAGCCGTCCATCATGGTGTAGAAGGCGTTGGCGCCGTCCGTGCCCGGGGCGTGCTTGTGCTGGATGTAGTCGGTGGTGGACAGGTACATCACGTCGGGGCGGCGCGTCTTCATCAGGGCCACGCCGGCTGCGAACACGAACTCCGACAGCTCCGCGCTGTAGACATCCGGCACCGGCTTGCCCACGAGCTCCAGCACGCCGGTGATGCCATGCTCCTCCTGCGTGACCTGGTCGGCCTTCTCCGAGGAGAAGCAGATGCCCTTCATGCCGTGCCCGAGCAGGCGGCGCAGCTTGTCCTTGGCGGTGACGACCGCGATGCTGCGGCCTGCGTTGGCCAGTGCGGCCAGGATCGACGGGGCGCGCAGCCACTTGGGGTCGTTCATCATCACCTCGGTGCCCGAGGCGGTGTCGTAGAGGTAGTTCCCGCAGATGCCGTGCACGCTGGGCGGCGCGCCGGTGACGATGGACAGGTTGTTGGGGTTGGTGAAGGTGGGCACCACGCAGTCGGCCACCAGCCCGGTGCCGCCCGCCAGGGTCTTCTTCAGCCAGGGCATGCGGCCGCTGGCCACGGCCTGACCCAGGTAATCCGGCTCGCAGCCGTCGACGCAGACCACGACGGTCGGCGCGCTGGGTTCCTTGTAGCGGCGCTGGTTCACGGTGAGCATGGGGTTCCTTCCTTGTGTTCGCGGGTCATTGGGCCGCGTCGGCGGCGATCGCCTGGCGGCGCAGGTGGTTGTCGACGGTACGTTGCTTGCTGTCCATCACGTGCTGGTGCATGGCCCGGCCCGCCGCCTCGGCGTCTCCGGCGGCGATGGCCTTGAGGATGTCGCGGTGCTCGCCAGCGGACAGCGGCAGCAGCCAGCCGTCCTCCAGGTTCAGGCGCCGGAACAGGGACAGCTCCTTGATCAACTTGCGGTAGATGGCGGTGACCTTGCGGTTGCCCGCCATTTCCACCAGCCGGTCATGGAACTTCAGGTTCAGGAGGTGGTAGCCGTGGGCGTCCTTGGACTTGACCGCCTTTTCCATGGCCTCGACCAGGCTGCGGATTTCCTTGACCTGCGCGGGGGTCGCGCGCTCGGCCAGCTGGCGGCCCACCATCTCGTCCATCGCGGCGCGCAGGTCGAAGATCTCGATCGCTTCGTCAATGGGGATGTCGCGCACGAAGACGCCGCGGTTCTTCTCGGTGCGCACGAGGCCGGCCTCTTCGAGCATACGAAAGGCCTCTCGCACCGGGCCGCGCGACACGCCCATGCGGGTGGCGAGGTTGGCCTCCGTGAGCTTGCTGCCTGGCGCGTACTCGCCCGCGAGGATGGCTCGCTCGACTTCCTGTTGCACCGCGGTGGCGAGCGAAGCGCTCTGCAACAGTGCGATGGTGTCCGGCAAGGCGAGGTTCATGCCCCGGATTAAAGCACGCGTTTGTAGATTGTCAACAATCCACAAAAAACAATTGACAAGGTGAACTGACGCGCGTTGAATGCACAACGCGAGAAAGCCGTGCCCGGGAAACTGTCACGGCGTGGACATGTTTGACAGGCAAAAACGACAACCTTTGTTGACGAGGAGTTTTTCCATGCGTAGTTCCCGCCTTCTTTCCACCCTGATCGGGGGTGCCCTGGTCCTGTTCGCAGGTGCCGCCGCCGCCCAGAAGACCCAGTTGCTGGTCTACACCGCGCTGGAGACCGACCAGCTCAAGGCCTACCAGGAGGCATTCAACAAGGTCCATTCGGACATCGAGATCAAGTGGGTGCGTGATTCCACGGGCGTGATCACCGCCAAGCTGCTGGCCGAGAAGGCCAACCCGCAGGCCGACGCCATCATGGGCGTGGCCGCCTCCAGCCTGGCGCTCCTGGACAAGCAGGGCATGCTGCATCCCTACGCGCCGCTGAACCTGGACGCGATCATGAGCCAGTACCGTGACAAGAAGAAGGTGCCGGCCTGGTGGGGCATGGACGTGTGGGGCGCCACCGTGTGCTTCAACACCGTCGAAGCCCAGAAGAAGGGCATCCCCAAGCCCGAGACCTGGAAGGACCTGACCAAGCCCGCCTACAAGGGCCAGGTCGTGATGCCCAATCCCGCATCCTCGGGCACCGGATTCTTCGACGTGACCGCCTGGCTGTCCCTCTGGGGCGACGACAACGGCAAGGGCGGCGGCTGGAAGTTCATGGACGCCCTGCACGAGAACATCGCGCAGTACACGCACTCGGGCTCCAAGCCTTGCAACATGGCCGCCTCGGGTGAATACGTGGTGGGCATCTCCTTCGAATACCGCGCCAGCACCAACAAGGCCAAGGGCGCGCCGATCGACCTGGTCTTCCCGAAGGAAGGCCTGGGCTGGGACCTGGAGGCCTTCGCGATCCACAAGGGCACCAAGAAGCTGGAAGCCGCCAAGAAGCTGGCCGACTGGGCTTCGAGCAAGGACGCCATGATCCTGTACGGCAAGAACTTCGCGATCACCGCGCAGCCCGGCGTGGCGCCGCCCCTGCCGCACGTGCCGAAGGACTACGAGGCGCGCCTGGTGAAGATGGACTTCGGTTGGGCCGCCGACAACCGCGAGCGCATCCTGGCCGAGTGGACCAAGCGTTACAACGCCAAGTCCGAGAAGCGCTGATCGACGAAGTGAGGCTACCGGAAGTTGACTGCCGATCTCTCTCTTGACCTGCGGCATGTCCGCAAGACCTTCGGCAGCTTCACCGCGCTGCACGACGTCAACCTGGAAATCCGGCGCGGCGAGTTCGTCTGCTTCCTCGGCCCCTCGGGCTGCGGCAAGACGACCTTGCTGCGCATCATCGCCGGCCTGGAAGTGCAGACCGGCGGCGAGGTGTGGCAGGACGGTGCGGACGGCGCCTTGCGCGATGTTTCGCGCCTGCCGCCGGCGCAGCGCGATTACGGCATCGTGTTCCAGAGCTATGCGCTGTTTCCCAACCTCACGGTGGCGGACAACATCGCGTATGGCCTGGTCAATCGCAGGGCCCCGCGCGCGCAGATCGCTGCGCGCGTCGAGGAGCTGCTGCAGCTGGTGAGGCTGCCGGGCAGCGGCGGCAAGTACCCCACGCAGCTCTCGGGCGGACAGCAGCAACGCATCGCCCTGGCGCGGGCGCTGGCCACCTCGCCCCGGCTGCTGCTGCTGGACGAACCCCTGTCGGCGCTGGATGCCCTCGAGCGCGTGCGCCTGCGCCAGGAAATCCGGTCGCTGCAACAGAAACTGGGCGTGACCACCATCATGGTCACGCACGACCAGGAGGAAGCCCTGGCCGTGGCCGACCGCATCGTGGTGATGAACCAGGGCACGGTCGAACAGGTCGGCACGCCCCTGGAGGTGTACCGCGAGCCGGCTTCCCCCTTCGTGGCCGACTTCGTGGGCAAGGCGAATGTGCTGCCGGCCCGCGTCCGCTCCGGGCGCCTGCGCCTGGGCGAGTTGGACCTGCCCTACGCCGGCGAGGACCGCGAAGCGCGGGTCTACCTGCGTCCCGAGGACCTGATCGCCCGCGTCAGCGCGGACGACCCGCACGCCTTCGACACCCGCATCGAGAAGATCGAGTTCCTGGGCTCGCACTGCCACGTGCATGTGGCGGCACCGGCCATGGAGACCGGGCGGCTGACCGTCTACCTCTCGCTCAATTACCTGTCCGAGGCCTCGCTGGACGTGGGTTCGCCCCTGCGGTTGAAGCTGCTGCCTGAACGCCTGAAGGTGTTCTGATGGCTGCCGTCCTCGCCACGACGCAGGCGGCGCCGGTGCGCCAGCGCACGCACTGGAGCGACCGGGTCGCCCACCTGGCGCTGGTGGGGGTGGCCCTGGCACTGGTCGCCTTCCTGGCGCTGCCCCTGCTGACGATCCTGATGCAGGCCCTGCAGGCGCCGACGGGTGAATTCGTCGGCCTGGCCAACTTCATTGCCTACGCACAAACGCCCGCCCTGCTCCAGAGCCTCTGGAACAGTGTCTGGGTGTCGGCGCTGGTGACCCTGATCACCGTGCCTCTGGCCTTCGGCTTCGCCTATGCCCTCACCCGCTCGTGCATGCCGTTCAAGGCGCTTTTTCGCGGCATCACGCTGGTGCCGCTGCTGGCGCCCTCACTGCTGTCGGCCATCTCCCTGATCTACTGGTTCGGAAACCAGGGCGTGCTCAAGTCCTGGATGCAGGCGGTGGGTATCCACGAGATCTACGGGGCGGCGGGCATCGTCGCCGGCGAGTGCTTCGCGGTATTCCCGCATGCCCTGATGATCCTGGTGACCGCGCTGTCCATGTCCGACGCCCGCCTCTACGAGGCAGCGAACGCCATGGGCACCCGTGCGGCGCGCAAGTTCTTCACCATCACGCTGCCAGGCGCGAAGTACGGCCTGATCTCGGCGGCGCTGGTGGTCTTCACCCTGGTGATGACCGACTTCGGCATTCCCAAGGTGATCGGCGGCAACTTCAACATGCTGGCCACCGACGTGTTCAAGCTGGTGATCGGACAGCAGGATTTCGCGCGCGGCGCGGTGGTGGCCATCCTGCTGCTGGCGCCCGCGGTGCTGACCTTCGCGGTCGACCACTGGGTCAGCCGGCGCCAGACGGCAATGCTCACCGCCCGCGCCACGCCGCTGCGGCCCCAGCCCTCGCGCGGTTTCGACACCCTGATGACCCTGTACTGCCTGGTCATCGCCCTGCTGGTGCTGGCCATGCTGGGGATGGCCGTGTTCGCCTCCTTCGCCACCTTCTGGCCCTACAACCTCAAGCCGAGCCTGAACCACTACGTGATGGGCCTGGTCGACGCCGAGGTCGGCGTGGCCTTCGTGAACAGCCTGAAGGTGGCCGCGGGTACCGCCGTGTTCGGCACGGTGCTGGTGTTCTGCGGTGCCTACCTGCTGGAAAAGACCCAGGGCGTACCCGCGCTGCGCGCGCCGGTGCGCCTGCTGGCCATGCTGCCGATGGCGGTGCCCGGCCTGGTGCTGGGACTGGGCTACATCTTCTTCTTCAACGAACCGTCCAATCCGCTCAATGGCCTGTACCACACCGTCACGCTGCTGACGCTGTGCACCATCGTTCACTTCTACACCACCGGTCACCTGACCGCAGTCACCGCGCTCAAGGCCATGGACAGCGAATTCGAATCGGTGAGCGCCTCGCTCAAGGTACCGTTCTACAAGACCTTCTGGAAGGTCACCGTCCCGATCTGCACCCCGGCGCTGGTGGACATCGCGCGCTATTTCTTCGTGAATGCCATGACCACCATCTCGGCGGTCGTGTTCCTGTACTCGCCCGAGACCAAGGTGGCCTCCATCGCCATCCTGAATCTCGACGAGGCGGGCGAGATCGGCGCCGCGGCGGCCATGGCCGTGATGATCGCCGGCGCGTCCGCCATCGCCACCCTGGCCTTCATGGCCCTGGCCTGGTGGGTGAACCGCCGTACGCAAGCCTGGCGCCGCTGAACGCACCCCGACGACCTCATCACAAGAACAGCATCCAAGGAGACCCTGATGGACCGCGACCCGATCCTGCTGACCCCCGGCCCCCTGACCACCACCCTGCGCACCAAGCTGGCGATGCTGCGTGACTGGGGCTCCTGGGACAGCGATTTCAACCAGGTCACCGCGCGCGTGCGGGCCAGCCTGCTGCGAATCGTGCACGGCGAGGACAGCCACGTGGTCGTTCCCCTGCAAGGTAGCGGCACCTTCAGCGTGGAAGCGGCGGTGGCCACCGTGGTGCCACGCGACGGTCATGTGCTGGTGCTCGATAACGGCGCCTACTGCAAGCGCGCAGCCAGGCTGACCTCCCTCATGGGTCGGCGCGCCACCAGCGTCACCTTCCCCGACGACCAGCCGGTGTCGGCAGCCGCCGTTGAAGCTGCGGTGGCCAAGGACCCGAGCATCACCCACGTGGTGATGATCCACTGCGAGACGGGCGCCGGCGTCCTCAACCCGCTGCCGGAGGTGGCCGCCGCCTGCGAGCGACTGGGCAAGGGCCTGATCGTCGACGCCATGAGCTCCTTCGCCGCGCTGCCGATCGATGCGCGCCAGATCCGCTTCGACGCCCTGGTCGCCGCCAGCGGCAAGTGCCTGGAAGGCGTACCCGGCATGGGCTTTGTCTTCCTGCGCAAGGCCATCCTGGACGGCTGCGCCGGCCAGAGCCAGTCCCTGGCGATGGACCTGCATGACCAGTACGTCTACATGGAGAAGACGGGGCAATGGCGCTTCACGCCGCCCACCCATGTGGTGGTGGCCCTGGCCGAGGCGATCGCACAGTTCGAGGCCGAAGGCGGCCAGGCCGCGCGCCTGGCACGCTACACCGGCAACTGCCGCACCCTGGTCGAGGGCATGGCCGCCCTGGGCTTCCGCCCCTTCCTGGACCCTAAGGTGCAGGCGCCCATCATCGTCACCTTCCATGCGCCGGGCGACAAGCGCTACGAGTTCAAGGCCTTCTACGAGGCTGCGCGCACGCACGGCTTCATCCTCTATCCCGGCAAGCTCACACAGGTGGAGACCTTCCGGGTCGGCTGCATCGGCGCGATCGGCCGCAACGAAATGGAGCAGGCCGTGCATGCGGTGTCGCTGGCGCTGAAGGACCTGGGCATCGCCTCGGGCCGGCCGGCCGCCTGATCCGCCCGTACCTTCCCCCGAACAGGAGAGACCCCGTGGCCACCTCGAAACTCCATCCCGCCGTTGCCGCCCTGAAAAAAGCGGGCGCCACCAAGGTCAAGGTGGCCGTCAGCGACATCGACGGCATCCTGCGGGGCAAGTACCTGCATATCGGCAAGTTCGACGGCGCGGCTGATCCCGGACCGGGCGGCGGCTTCGGCTTCTGCGACGTCGTGTTCGGCTGGGACAGCCATGACAACTGCTACGACAACACGCAGGTCACGGGCTGGCACCACGGATTTCCCGACGCCCTGGCCCGCGTCGACCTGGATACCGCGCGGCGCGTGCCCTGGGACAGCGGCGTGCCCTTCTTCCTGGGCGACTTCGTCAAGGCCGACGGCAGCCCCTACCCGGTGTGCCCGCGGCAGACCCTCAAGCGCGTGCTGGCACGCGCCGAAAAAATGGGTGTGATGCCGATGGCCGGCATGGAATTCGAGTGGTTCAACTTCCGCGAGACGCCCCAGACCTGGGCGGCCAAGCAGGGCATCCAGCCCGAGCCGATCACCCCCGGCATGTTCGGCTATTCGCTCCTGCGCATGGCGGACAACCCGGGTTTCTTCAACGCCCTGATGGACGAGATGGGCGCCTTCGGCGTCCCGATCGAGGGCCTGCACACCGAGACCGGCCCGGGCGTGTATGAGGCGGCCATCGCGTTTTCGGGCGCGCTGGAACAGGCCGACCGCGCCATCCTGTTCAAGTCCGGCGCGCGCGAGATCGGCAAGCGCTTCGGCATCATGCCCAGCTTCATGGCCAAGTGGAGCCAGCAGTACCCAGGCTGCAGCGGCCACATCCACCAGAGCCTCTCGGACGGCAAGGCCAACCTGTTCTACGACGCGAAGTCGCCGCGCAAGATGAGCCGCGTCTTCGAAAGCTATCTGGCGGGCCAGGTGGCCTGCCTGATGGAATTCGCGCCGATGTTCTGGCCTACCATCAACAGCTACAAGCGCCTGGTCGATGGCTTCTGGGCGCCGGTCAAGCCCACCTGGGGCCTGGACAACCGCACCGCGAGCTTCCGGGTGATTGCGGGATCACCCAAGTCCACCCGCCTGGAGACGCGCTGCCCCGGCGCCGACGTCAACCCCTACCTGGCGATGGCCGCCGTGATCGCCGCCGGTCTGCACGGCGTGGAAAAAGGCCTGAAGCTCACCGCGCCGCCCATCACGGGCACCAACCAGGGCGCCGAGAACATCCCACGCGCGCCCCGCAGCCTGATCGAGACCACACGCATCTTCAGTCAGAGCCGCATCGCGCGTGACTGGCTGGGAGACACCTTCGTCGACCACTTCGCGGCCACCCGTGACTGGGAGTGGCGGCAGTGGCAGGACGCGGTGACCGACTGGGAACGCAAGCGCTACTTCGAGATCATCTGAAACCACCTGAGGGGCCGCACGCGGCCTGAACCGACATGAGCCTCCACGGATTTTCATTTCCCACCCCCATCCAGTTCGGCGCCGGCGCGCGCAAGCTGGTCGCCGAGCACCTGCGGGCACACGGCTGCCAGCGCCCCCTGATCGTCACGGATCGCGCGCTGGCCGCACTGCCCGTGCTGGCGGAATTCCGCACCCACCTGTCCGGCCTGGACGTGGCCGTCTACAGCGGCGTCCATGGCAACCCCACCGCCTCGCAGGTGATGGACGGCGCTGCCGCCTACAAGGCGCATCGCGCGGACTGCATCATCGGCTTCGGCGGCGGGGCCGCGCTGGACGTGGCCAAGGTGGTGGGCGTGGCCGCCACTCACGAGGGCGACATCCTCGAGTACGTCTGGGACCACCCCAAAGTGCGCCCCATCGTCCATCCCCTGCCCCATTTCGTGGCCCTGCCCACCACCTCGGGCACCGGCTCCGAAGTAGGCCGCTCCTCGGTGGTGAGCGAGAACGACACGCACCTCAAGCGCGTGGTCTTCAGCCCCCTGATCCTGGCCAGGAAGGTGTTCGCCGACCCGGAGCTGACGCTGGGTCTGCCCCCGGCGGTGACAGCCGCCACCGGCATCGACGCCCTCACGCACAACATCGAGAGCTATCTCTCACCCGCCTACCACCCCTTGTGCGACGGTATCGCCCTGGAGGGCACGCGCATCGCAGCGCGCGCCCTGGCCACCGCCGTCGAGCGCCCGGGCGACCTGGCTGCGCGCAGCGACATGATGATGGCCTCCATGATGGGCGCCATCGCCTTCCAGAAGGACCTGGGTGCGGTGCACTCCTGCGCCCACGCGCTGGGCGCAGTGTGCGACCTGCACCACGGCCTGGCCAACGCGCTGATGCTGGACACGGTGATGGCCTGGAACCTCGAGGCGGTACCTGCCAAGTTCGACGAGCTCGCGCACGTATGCGGCGTGGCGGGCGGTGGCACCGCCTTCGTGCCCTGGCTGCGCCAGCTCAAGACGCGCATCGGGATCACGGGCACCCTGGCTTCGCACGGCGTGACCGCTGCCCACCTGCCGCGGCTGGTAGACATCGCCACGAAGGACATCTGCCACCAGACCAACCCCCGCCCCTGCACGGCCGCCGATTTCGAGCGCCTGTTCAAGGCCGCGATGTAAATGAACGCACGCCTGAAGATCGGTATCAGCGCCTGCCTGCTGCACCCGGATGCGGGCCGCAAGGCAGCACCCTCCAAGACCCTGCAGTGGATCGAGCAGTCCACCGCGCATTGGGTCATGGCCTGCGGCGCGCTACCGGTGATGGTGCCGTCCCCCTTGGGTGACACTGCGCGCGGCGAGGTGACGGTGGCTGATTACGCGCACTGGCTCGACGGGCTGGTGTTGCACGGCGGCGCCGATATCTGGCCCGGTCACTATGGCGAGGAGCCCCTGCGCCCTGAGTGGACTGGCGACCGGCAGCGTGACCTGTACGAGATCGCGCTGCTGCGCGCCTTCGAAGCCGCTGGCAAGCCCGTCTTCGGTATCTGCCGCGGCCTGCAATTGATCAATGTGGCCCATGGCGGCAGCCTCTACCAGGACATCACCACGCAAAAACCCGGTGCCCGCGTGCACCGTGATGCAGCCGCCTACGACCGGCATTTCCATGAGGTGCAGGTCGTCCCGGGCAGCCGTCTGGCGCACTTGCTCGGGGAGCGTCCCCACACCATCAACAGCGTCCACCACCAGGGCATCAAGGAGCTGGCGCCCGGCTTCGTGGTGGAGGCCCTCTCGCCTGAGGACGGTGTGATCGAGGCGATCCGCCACACGGGAGACGCCTGGGTCAGCGCGGTGCAGTGGCACCCCGAATTTCATTTCCCGAGCCTGGGCGTGGTCGATGACACGCCGCTGCTGCACGACTTTCTGGACGCCGCACGCGCGGCGCGCAACGCATGACGACACTGCCTCTCCACAACCCCGCCACGGGCGCCCTGATCGCCCACCTGCCTGCCGACGATGCCGCGTCGGTGGCCGCCAAGACCGCTGCAGCTCGTGCCGCCCAGCCTGCCTGGGCTGCCCTGCCCATGGCGCAGCGCAAGGCCTGCATCGAGAAATTTCGCGCTGGCGTGGTGCGTGAGCTCGACGCGCTCGCGCGGGTCATGACCGAGGAAACCGGCAAGCCGATCCGCATGTCGCGCAATGAACTCAATGGTCTGCTGCCGCGGATCGACTTCTTCCTGGCGCAGGTCGAAGCCAGCATCGCGCGGGAAACGGTACTGACCGAGGGCGGCATGACCGAGGAGATCGAGCACGCGCCCCTGGGCGTGGTCGCGAACATTTCCGCGTGGAATTACCCCTGGTTCGTCGGATGCAACGTGATCCTGCCAGCGCTGCTCACGGGCAATGCGGTGTTGTACAAGCCTTCGGAATATGCGGCACGCACCGGGCAGGCCATCGCCCGCCTGCTGCATGAAGCGGGCGTTCCGCAGGCGGTGATGGCCTGCCTGATCGGCGGTGGCGAGGTGGGGCAGGCACTGCTGGCGCAGCGCGTGGACGGCGTGTTCTTCACCGGTTCGCACGCCACGGGCCTGCGCATCGCGCGGGCGGTGGGCGACCGCTTCATCAAGCTGCAGCTGGAGCTGGGTGGCAAGGACCCGACCTATGTCTGCGACGACGCGGACCCCAAGGCCGCCGCCGAGTCGCTCGCCGATGGCGCGATGTACAACACCGGCCAGAGTTGCTGCTCGGTCGAACGCATCTACGTGCACGAGAAGATCCACGACGCCTTCGTGGCGCACTTCGTCGAGACGGTGCGCGGCTACCGCATGGGCGATCCGCTGTCCGAGGACACCTACATCGGCGCCATCACCCGAGCCCCGCAGCTGCAGGTGCTGCAGGCCCAGGTGGACGACGCGCTGACCCAGGGCGGAAAGCTGCTGCTGGGAGGCAAGGCCGGCCCCGGCCCCGGGAACTGGTTCGAGCCGACGGTCTTCTCCCACGTGGACCATCGTATGGACCTGATGCGGGAAGAAAGCTTCGGCCCGGTGATCGGCATCCAGAAGGTATCGGACGATGATGAGGCGGTGCGCCTGATGAACGACACGCGCTACGGCCTCACCGCCGGCGTCTACACGCCCGATGGCGAACGCGCGCGGCGCCTGCTGGCCCAGGTCCACGCGGGCAGCGTGTACTGGAACTGCTGCGACCGCGTGAGCCCGCGCCTGCCCTGGAGCGGTGTGGGCGATTCGGGCGTGGGCCTGACGCTGTCGACGCACGGTATCGCCACCTTCACCCGCCCCAAGGCCTGGCACCTGCGGCAGCCGTGAAGCTGGCCCTGTTCGACCTGGACCACACGCTGCTGTCCGGGGACAGCGACGTGCTGTGGTGCGACTACCTGATGGACGCGGGCCTGCTGGATCGCGCGAGCTTCGCGCCACGCAATGCGCAGATGGAGGCTGACTACAAGGCCGGTACCGTGGATGCAGCAGCCTTTGCCGACTTCTACGTATCGACGCTGGCAGGCCGCACGCTGTCCGAGATGGAACCCGTGCGACGCGAATTCCTGCGGCGTGAAGTGCTTCCCCGCATTCCCCCCGCGGCGCGTGACCTGGTCGATGCGCACCGGCACGCCGGGGACCTGGTGGTCATGACCACCGCCACCAACCGCTACATCACGGAATTGACCGCCGCGGACTTCGGCATCGAGCACCTGATCGCCACTGAGGTGGAGGCTGACCGCGGCCGCTTCACCGGGCGCACCCAGGGCCAGCCGAACATGCGGGAAGGCAAGGTCACCCGGCTGGCCGCCTGGCTGGCGGCTCGGGCACGCACCCTCGACGACTTCGACAGCGTCGCCTACAGCGATTCGGCCAACGACCTGCCCCTGCTTCGCGCAGTGAACCGGGCGGTGGCCGTGGACCCCGATCCGCGCCTGGAGGCCGTGGCACGCGAAAGCGGCTGGGCCGTCCTGCGCCTGCGATAGGGACCAGACTTCAGTCCTGGGGCGGCGGCACGCCCGCGGCCACCAGCATCAGCGCCGCGTCCAGGGTGAAGCCGTCCACCGCCAGCTGCGCGCTCACCTCGTCGACCGTCATCAACCGGAACTGCGCCACCTCGCCATCCTGGTTGGAGGGCACGATCCCCGCCGGCACCTGGGCCAGGTACCAGGCGATCCTCTCGACGGTGTACCCCCCGGGCGTTCCCGGCGTGGGACGCTGCGTGGCCACCCAGCCCCCCATGCGCAGGCCGGACAGCTGGCCCAGGGACAGCCCGGCCTCTTCACCGCATTCGCGCGCGAGTGCGGTGTCCAGCGATTCGCCGGCCGGCACCATGCCACCCACCAGCGTGTCCCACAAGCCCGGGTCGTCGGGTTTGGTCAGGGCGCGCTGCTGAACCCAGTGGTGGCCGTCAGGAGACAGGCCCAGCAGATGGACGGCCTCGGTGGCGATTCCAAGCAGGCGCGTGACCCCCCGCTCCACCTCACCGACCACGCGGCCCGATGCATCGCGCACGGCCAGCGCCTCGTCGCGCCAGGCCCGCACACGGCCCGCCTCGCGCAACGCCAGCGCCAGGGTCCGCAGGGAGGCGGTGGGCTCACCCGTCACCCGCCAGCCCGCCCGGTCTCCCCCCGGGGCGCGATGCAGGCAGGACAGCTTCAGCGGCGCCAGCAAGTCCGGCTCGACCGTGCCGATCACGCCGGATTCACAGGCCAGCGGAACCCGGGGCTGCAAGGGCGGCTGGGCGCTGCGGGACTGCAGGCGTACGAGCCAGCCCGCAGCCGAGGAATCCCGGTGGCCCTGCGCAGGCCCGCGCACTCCTTCATCCCGCATCCACGCTTCTCCTTCAGGGTGTGCACAGCATTGTGGCGCGAGGTGCGGCGAATACTATGGATCTACTCTTTTCGGGAGACCTTCCATGCGCCGATTCCTCGCCGCGGCCTGCCTGGCCGTCATGTCCACCGCCGCCGGGGCCCAGCCCGCCCAGCCTCCCTTGCGCGTGGGCGTCATCGGCCCCCTCAGTGGCAGTTCCTCCGATTTCGGGGTGCCGATGCTGCAAGGCATCCAGCTGGCCGTGGAGGAAATCAATGCCGTGGGCGGCTACCTGGGCCGCCCCATCGAGCTGGTGGTCAAGGACGACAAGGGCGACCCGCCCACGGGCCTGGCCCAGGCCACCGCGCTGGCCAACGAGCGCGTGCTGGCCACGATCGGCTTTTGCAACACCGGGGTGGCGATGGCCGCACTCGATGTCTTCCAGAAAAACAGGATTCCCCTGATCGTGCCCTGCGCTGCGGGCAGTCCGGTCACCGCGCGCTTTCCCGCCCCAGAGAGCTATGTCTTTCGCACCTCCGCCCGCGACGGCCTGCAGGCCGACTTCGTGGTGTCGGACCTCGTCAAGCGCGGATGGACCCGGGTCGCGGTCTTTGCCGACACCTCGGGCTATGGCGAGGCGGGCCTGGCCGATGTGCGCAAGGCACTGGCCGCACGCAAGCTCGAACCGGTGCACGTCGCACGCTTCGCGCTGGGCACGCAGGACATGACCGAGGCCCTGAAGGCCGCACGCGGCGCCGGGGCCAACGTGATCTTCAGCTACACCGTCGGCAAGGAGAACGCCGCCATCGCCCTGGGCCGCCAGGCGCTCAAATGGAACGTGCCCCAGGTGGGCGGGTGGCCGCTGTCCTTTCCGTTCTTCATCGACGGCGCGCGCGAGGCCGCCGAGGGCGCGCTGATGGCGCAGACCTTCATCGCGGAGCCGAGCAACGAACGCCGCGCCGCCTTCCTGGCCGCCTATGCGCGCAAGTTCAAGGTACGCCGGATCCCGGTGCCGATGGCAGCGGCCCAGTCGTATGACACCACCTACCTGCTGCTGTACGCCCTGTTCGGCATCCGCAACGGCGACCTGAACGGCCCCGCCATCAAGCACGCCCTGGAGAACATCGCACGCCCCTACTACGGCGTGGTCTCGACATATGAACGCCCCTTCAGCGCCAACGACAAGGATGCCGTGACCGCCAACATGCTGGTGATGGGACAGGTGCGCCAGGGGGCGGTGACCTTCGCCTACTCCGAGGACGCGCGCCGCAACCTGATCGTGCAGCGCAAGCAGTGAGGGCCGCCGCCCGGGAATCAATACGTGCCCGGGTAGGCACCCCCGTCGATCAGCATGTTCTGCGCGGTGATGTAGCTCGCATGCGCGCTGCATAGAAACACGCAGGCCGCGCCGAACTCGTCGGGCTGGCCGAATCGCTGCGCGGGGATGCCCTTGCGGCGCGCCTCGGTCACGGCCTCGAGCGGCTGTCCGGTCTTCTTCGCAGCGCCCTCCAGGGTACCGCGCAGGCGGTCGGTGTCGAAGGCGCCTGGCAACAGGTTGTTGATCGTGACATTCGACGCAGCCAGGCGCTGGGCCCGCGCCGCGCCCGCGACGAAACCGGTCAGGCCGCTGCGTGCGCCATTGGACAGTCCCAGGATGTCGATGGGCGCCTTCACCGCGCTGGAGGTGATGTTCACGATGCGGCCGAAGCCGCGGGCCGCCATGCCATCCACCGTGGCCTTGATCAACTCGATGGGTGTGAGCATGTTGGCATCGACGGCCTTGATCCAGGCCTCGCGGTCCCAATCCCGGAAATCCCCGGGCGGCGGTCCGCCGGCATTGGTGATGACGATGTCGTAGTCGGCATGCACCGCGAAGGCGGCGGTCCGGCCCGCAGGTGTGGTGATGTCGGCGGCCACCGTCAGCACCTGCGTACCCGAAGGCAGCAAAGCCTGCGCGCGCAGGTCCGCGGCGGCCTGGTCCAGGGCCTGCGCTCCACGGGCGACCATCACCACGTGGACGCCTTCCATCGCAAGAGCGCGTGCACACCCCAGGCCCAGGCCCTTGCTGGCGCCGCACACCAGGGCCCAGCGCCCCTTGATTCCCATGTCCATGTCGTCTGTTTCCTCAAAAATGAATCGATGGCGCCGTGGCCCGCGCGCTGGCGCGGGGGCCTGGCAGCCTCAGGAGACCTTCAGTCGGGCGTGCAGGCGCCGCATCAGGCCCCACACCCCCAGCACGATGACCGGAATCGCCGCGGCCGCCGTCGTCTCGGGCGACCAGGGCCAGCCCAGGATGGTGGCGCCCTTGGCCAGGTAGCTCACGAGACCCGCCATGTAGTAGGTGATGGCGGCGATCGACAAGCCTTCGACGGTGGACTGCAGCTTCAGCTGCAGCTCCTGGCGTTGGTTCATGGCGGCCAGCAGGTCCTGGCTGCTTTCCTGCTGCTCGATCTCCACGCGGGTGCGCAGCAGGTTGCTGATACGCGAGACGCGCTGCGAGAGCGCATCCTGCCGGCGGGCAGCCCACTCGCAGGTGCTCCGCGCGGGCGAGAGCCGCCGCTGAACGAATTCGCCCAGGGTCTGCAGCCCGGCGAGACGCGACTCGCCCAGGTCGGCGATGCGCCGGTCCACGAGCTGGAAGTAGGCTGCGCTCGCCGAAAACCGCGAGTGCGAGGCGGCGTACTGGCTCTCGATCTCGCCCGCCAGGGTGGTCAGGCGGTTCAGGAGCTTGGGCTCGTCCTCGCGCCGGGCTTCACGGATGGCGCCCGCCAGGCCCGCCAGCTCGCCCTCGGCCTTGCCCAGAACCGCAAAGGCCTCGCGGGCCACCGGCAGCCCCAGCAGGGCCATCATCCGATAGCCATCGATCTCCAGCAGCTGCTGCACCAGCCGGCCGAGGCGACGCGGTGTCATGCCGCCAGTGAGCAGCACCATGCGCGAAAAACCGTCCGCATGCAGGGCAAAGTCGGTGTAGACCTCGCCGTAGCCGTCGGCCACGGTGGACCCCACCAGCGTGTCTTCGCGCAGCACATGGCGCGTGAGCGATCGGGTGCCGAAGGCTTCGGAGGCCAGCACCCACAGGTGCATGCCGGCCAGGCAGCGCCCCGGAATCTGCTGCTGCCACTCGCGCGGCACCTGCTCCAAGGCAGGCACAGGCTCGCGTTCGGCGAAATCCGCGGCATCGAAGGGCGTGCGGGTGAACGTCCAGGTGACGAATTCGGTATGCAGCTCCCAACGCAGGCGGATGCCGCCCACGTCCACCCGCAGGTGGCTGCAGTCGGCATCGGGCGGGGGCAGATGATGGTCACGCAGGAGCGCCGCCACATGGGCGCGACTCGCGGCCCGCTCGGCGGGATCACACAGCATGACCATGTGGCTGATGGCCATCGGCGCCGCCATCGCCTCGGGAGGGCGGGCATGGATCTCGTTGTGCAACGCGGCACGCAGGGGGTGCGACGCGGGCGAGCGGGCGGGCTGGTTCATGCGTACTCCTGGGCCGATTGTGGCACTGCAACGAAAAACGGCACCCGAGGGTGCCGTTTGCCCGAGGGAATCGGTCAGATCAGTCTTCTTCCTGGAAGACGTCTTCCCGCTTGCTGCGCACGGAGGGCAGCAGCACGATCACCAGCAGCAGCACCGCCACCGCCAGCAGGCTGGCCGACAGGGGGCGGGTGACGAAGACGCTCCAGTCGCCCCGAGACAGCAGCAGCGCGCGGCGCAGGTTCTCCTCCATCATCGGCCCCAGGATGAACCCCAGGAGCAGCGGCGCGGGCTCGCACCCGAGCTTGAGGAAGGTGTAGCCGATCACGCCAAACAGGGCCACCATCCAGATGTCGAAGGTGTTGTTGTTCGTCGAGTACACGCCGATGGCGCAAAACAGCACGATGGCCGGGAACAGCCACCGGTAGGGGATCGTGAGCAGCTTGATCCACATCCCGATCAGGGGCAGGTTCAGGATGATCAGCATCAGGTTGCCGATCCACATCGAGGCGATCAGGCCCCAGAACAACTGCGGGTTGCTGGTCATGACCTGCGGGCCCGGCTGGATGTTGTGGATGGTCATCGCGCCCACCATCAGCGCCATCACCGCGTTGGGCGGAATGCCCAGCGTGAGCAGCGGGATGAAGGAGGTCTGCGCGCCGGCGTTGTTGGCGGCCTCGGGGCCGGCGACGCCGCGGATATTGCCCTTGCCGAAGGTGATCTCACCCTGCTTCAGCTTGATCTTCTTCTCGATCGTGTAGGCAGCGAAAGCCGCCAGCAGGGCGCCGCCGCCGGGCAGGATACCCAGGGTCGAGCCAATCGTCGTGCCACGCAGGACGGCAGGCGCCATGCGGCGGAAGTCCTCGGCGGTGGGGAACAGCCCCTGCACCTTGGCGGTGAACACCTCGCGGTCGTCCTCCGGCTTGGACAGGTTCATGATGATCTCGCCGTAGCCGAAGATGCCCATGGCGATCACGATGAAGCCGATGCCGTCGGTCAGTTCGGGGATGTCGAAGGAGTAGCGGGCCACACCCGAGTTCACGTCCGTGCCGACCAGGCCCAGCAGCAGGCCCAGCACGATCATGGCGACGGCCTTGACCAGCGATCCCGACGCGAGCACCACCGCGCCCACCAGGCCCAGGATCATCAGGGAGAAATATTCGGCGGGGCCGAACTTGAAGGCGACCTCGGTCAGGGGCGCGGCGAAGGCAGCCAGGATCAAGGTGCCGATGCAGCCCGCGAAGAAGGAGCCCAGGCCGGCGGCGGCCAGCGCGGGACCGGCACGGCCCTGTCGGGCCATCTGGTAGCCGTCGATGGTGGTCACCACCGAGGACGACTCACCGGGCAGGTTCACCAGGATGGCGGTGGTCGAACCGCCGTACTGCGCGCCGTAGTAGATGCCGGCCAGCATGATCAGGGCGGCCAGGGGGGGCAGCGCATAGGTGGCCGGCAGCAGCATGGCGATGGTGGCCACCGGGCCGATGCCGGGCAGCACGCCGATCAGGGTGCCCAGGAGGCAGCCGATGAAGGCGTAGATCAGGTTCTGGACGGTGAAGGCCGCGCCGAAACCGATGGAGAGGTTGTTAATGAGTTCCATGGTGTGACAGCCCCTTTAGCCGACGATGAAGGACGGCCAGACGGGGAACTGGAGCTTGAGCACCTTGATGAAGGCCAGATAGCTCAAACCTGCCAGGAGCGTCGCCAGGATCAGGACTTCCTTGATCCGGAATTGGTCGCCAGCCTGGGACGCGATGAAGACCACGCCGTAGGTGGCGACCATCAGGCCCATGGCCGGAATGCCCAGCGCGGGAACGCCCCCGAGCAGCACGCCGAAAACCACGTTGGCCCCGACGATGAACCCCAGCGGTCGCCAGGCGATCTTGCCGATCTTCTCGCCGTCCTCGGTCTCGACCACCAGGGCGTCAAACAGCACGATCACGCCCAGGACGGCCAGCACGATCCCCAGCATCAGGGGGAAGTAGCCCGGCCCCATGCGGGCGGCCTGGCCGATGTTGTACTTCGTGGCACCCCAGGCGAAGGCGATGCCGATGACGATGAACATGAGCCCGGAAAAGAAATCCCGTTCGCTTTTGATTCTCACGCGTGGTCTCCGTGGATGCGCAATGCAGCCTGCGATTGTCCGGGCAACCCCGAAGCCACAGGATGTGGGTTTCACCTACCCCCACCCGGGAAAACCTAGGGATCACCCTAGGTTCGGGGGGCCACAGGACGCAAGCCCCGGGCCCATTTGAGCGCGGGCAGGCCCCACAGGGCCTCGATCTGGTCGACCCGCGCGGACAACGCCGCGCGGGTCGGGCGGTGGGGCGTGCGCTGCGCGTAGACCACGGTATTGCCCTCGCGCGTGGGCTGGAACGACCAGACTGCATCTGCACCGAAGGCCGCCATGATCTTTTGCAGGCTGCGCTCGAAGCTGGAGGAACGCCCGAACAGATTCACCGTCATGCCGCCGTCCTCGGTCAGCAACCTGCGGCAGTCGGCGTAGAACGCCTCGCTGTCCAGGACCGGGGCGGCGGCCTCCTGGTCGTACAGGTCCACCTGCAAGGCATCGACCCGGCCCCGCCAGTGCGCGCTCGCGACCACCTGCGCGGCGTCCCCGAGAACCACGGACAGGCGCGTGTCGTCCGCGGGCAGCTTGAACCACAGGCGGCAGGCCGCGATCACCTGCGGATTGAGCTCGATGGCGGTGGTGGCCATGCGCAATTTCTTGCGGCAGAACTTCGTGAGCGATCCAGCGCCCAGGCCGAGCTGCATCGCATGACGGTGCTTGACGGATTCCGCCTCGACGAACAACAGCCAGACCATCATGCGCTGGACGTACTCCAGGTCCAGGTCGTAGGGCGCGTCCATGCGCATCGACCCCTGCACCCATTCGGTGCCCAGGTGCAGGTAGCGGATGGCGCCGTGGTCCGAAAAATTCACTTCGGGCAGACGCGGGGGAGTGGCGCGGGGTTTCAAGGTGCCGGGATTATCGCGAGCCGGGGCAGGGCCGCGACCGCATTGGCGGTGGTGGCGGCGGCGACCTCCTCGGGCGACATGCCGCGCAGGCCGGCCAGCACCGCACCAATGGCGGGCAGCTGCGCCGGCTCGTTGCGGCCCTGGGCCTGGCCTTGCGCTCGGGCCTGCGCCGTCTGGTAGATCCAGTGCGGCGGGATATCCGGCGCATCGGTCTCCAGCACCAGCGCGGACAGCGGCAGGTCGGCCGCCAGGCGGCGTATCTGCTGCGAGCGCTCGTAGGTCAGGGTGCCGCCGAACCCGAGCCGGAAACCGAGGTCCACGAAGGCACGGGCCTGCTGCAGGCTGCCATTGAACGCATGGGCGATGCCGGTGACGGGGATGCGGCGCAACTCGCGCAACAGGGCATCGGCCGAACGGCGCACATGCAGGATCACCGGCAAGCCATGGTGCCGGGCCAGGCGCAGCTGCTCGACGTAGAAAAACTGCTGCCGTTCGCGATCCAGGCCTGCCACGAAATGATCGATTCCGATCTCGCCGACCGCCACCAGCCGCGGGTCGTCCCGGCAGGCCGTGAGCGCCTGATCCAGCCGCTGCAGGTCGCTGGCCTGCGCCGTGGGGGTGAACAGGGGATGGATGCCGAGCGCATAGCTGTCCCCGCCCTGGTGGGCCAGCGCACGCACACCCTCGAAATGGGCCGCTGACACGCCAGGCAGGACGCAGTGCGCGACACCTGCCGCCGCCGCCCGCGCGCGCACATCGGCGCGGTCGGCATCGAACTCGGGCGCGTCCAGATGGCAGTGGGTATCGATCCAGACCGACATCGTCCGATGATGCCGCAAGCGGCTGCAGGGTCCGGCGATCCGTGATACCGTGCTTTCGGCATTTTCCCCACCCTGCGCTGTTTCCCCGAGGTGACGGATGCGAAAGCAAGCCCTCTATAGCTCCAGCCGCGGCGGCGACCGAGCGCCCGCCGATGCGGCACCGGCGCGCGCGCCCGAGCCAGTCGCCGCCCCGTCCCGCGCCCTGCGGCTTCGGCGCCTGACCTCCACCCAATGGCTGTGGGTGATGGTGCTGCTGATGGCGGGCCTGCTGGCCTGGAGCCTGGGCCCGCACCTGGCGTCTGGCCAGCGGCGCCTCACGCAGCAGGACATCGACGCAGCCGTCCTCAAGACGCTGTCGACCCAGAGCCTGCCCTCCGAATATGCCAAGGCCTACGACAACGTCCGTCCCTCGGTGGTACGGGTGGTGGGCTATGTGCGCGCCGACCGCCTCAAGCCGGCACCCGGCACCAAGGCAGCCAGTGCCGCCAAGGCGCCCAAGGCCCTGCCGCCCAAGGCGGCTGCCAGCGCGCCTTCGGGCGACCAGGAGGTCGAGTTCGGCGTCGGGACCGGCGTGGTGATCGTCGACAAGGGCATCATCCTGACCAACCTGCACGTGGTCGAGGGCGCCGACCGCATCGAGGTCACCTTCCATGACGGCCTGGTGGCCACGGCCCGCGTGCGCTCGGTGCAGCCAGAGAACGACCTGGCCGTGCTGCAGGCCGACAAGATCCCCGACGACCTGATCGCCGCCACGATGCGCTCGACGAAGGACCTCGCACCCGGCGACAAGGTGATGGCCGTGGGCTTCCCCTTCGGCATCGGCCCCTCGGCGTCGGCCGGCATCGTGTCCGGCCTCGGACGCGTGTTCCGCTCGCCCGAGGGCCAGCAGGAAATGAAGAACCTGATCCAGTTCGACGCGGCGGCCAACCCGGGCAACTCGGGCGGACCGCTGGTCACGATGGACGGCGAAGTGGTGGGCATCGTCACCGCCATCCTCAACCCCACCTCGGCGCGCACCTTCCTGGGCATCGGCTTTGCCGTGCCGATCGAGAACGCGGCCTCTGCGGTCGGACTGCCACCGTTCTGAGGCTCCCACCATTCCCTGCCCCATCCCCTGAACCCATCCCGCGCCCTGCCACCACGCACACCATGAACACACCCACGACCTCTTCCGATCCCGCCACCGCCAAGCTGATGGAGCAGATCCTCTACGAGGTCAAGCGCGTCGTCGTCGGCCAGGACCGCTTCCTCGAGCGGGTCATGGTGGCCATGCTGGCCCAGGGCCACCTGCTGGTGGAAGGCGTCCCGGGCCTGGCCAAGACACTCACGGTCAAGACGCTGGCGGGCACGGTGCGCGGGCAGTTCAAGCGCATCCAGTTCACGCCCGACCTGGTACCCGCCGACCTGGTGGGCACGCGCATCTACAACCAGCGCACCGGCGACTTCAGCACCACCCTCGGTCCGGTCTTCACCAACCTGCTCCTGGCCGACGAGATCAACCGCGCGCCGGCCAAGGTGCAAAGCGCGCTGCTGGAAGTGATGCAGGAACGCCAGGTCACCATCGCGGGCGAGACGCACCGCGTGCCCAATCCCTTTCTGGTGATGGCCACGCAGAACCCGATCGAGACCGAGGGTACCTACCCGCTGCCCGAGGCGCAGGTGGACCGGTTCATGATGAAGGTGCTGGTCGACTATCCGACCGACGAGGAGGAATACGTGATCGTCGAGCGGGTCACCGGCCCGGCGGTGAACGTGACCCCGGTGGCGACGACTGAGCAGCTGGCGGCCCTGCAGCGCGAATGCCGTGGTGTGTACGTCGACCCCTCGCTGGTGCAGTACGCGGTCAAGCTGGTGTCGGCCACGCGCGACCCGGCGCGCCACGGCCTGGCTGAACTGGCACGCTTCATCACCTTCGGCGCGAGCCCGCGCGCCACCATCAACCTCACCGAAGGCGCGCGCGCCCTGGCCCTGATGCGGGGACGCAGCTATGCACTGCCCGAGGACATGACCGATCTGGCAGCCGACGTGCTGCGTCACCGCCTGGTGCTGTCCTATGAAGCGCTGTCGGAGGGCCTGGACTCCGACGGGCTGATCGCGCAGATCATGGCCAAGATCCCCGCGCCGGCGCGCCCCCTCGAACATGAAAAGCTCGCCGCCTGACACCGCGCCGCGCCCGCCTGCGCCGTCCGGCGCGGGCGACGCCGAGCACCTGCTGCGGCGCCTGGAGTGGACGGCAATCCGCCGGCTCGACGGACTCCTGCAGGGGGACTACCGCACGCTGCTGCGCGGACACGGCATGGACCTGGCCGACCTGCGCGAGTACCAGCACCACGATGACGTGCGCCACATCGACTGGAACGTCACCGCGCGCCATGGCTTGCCGCACGTGCGCGTGTACACCGAGGACCGCGAGATGGCGGCATGGTTCCTGGTGGACCTGAGCCCCTCCATCGACTTCGGCTCCGGCGATCAGCGCAAGCGCCACCTGGCCGCGGACTTCACCGCCGTCCTCGCACGCCTGCTCACGCGGCATGGCAACCGGGTGGGCGCGCTGCTCTATGGCCACGGCGTGGACACGGTCATCCCCGCCGGAAGCGGGCGCCGCCATGTACTGCACCTGCTTCACAGGTTCGGACAGCGGCCGCCGCCTGCCGAGACGGGGTCGACCCGCCTGCAGGACCTGCTCGATGCCGCCGCCGGCGTGATCAAGCGGCGCTCCACACTCTTCGTCGTGTCGGACTTCATCAGCGAACCGGGCTGGGAGCGCGCCCTGGCGCAACTGGCGCAGCGCCATGAGGTGGTTGCCGTACGCGTGCTCGATCCGCTGGAGCTGGAACTGCCCGATCTGGGCCTGATCACGTTGCGCGACGCCGAGAGCGGCGAGCAGGTGCTGGTGGACACGCACGATGCAGGCTTTCGCAAGCGCTTTGCCCGCCTGGCCGCCCAGCGCGAGGCCGAACTGCGCGAAGGCCTGGCGCGGGCCGGTGTCGACACCCTGGAGTTGGCCACCGATGGCGACCTGGTCGATGCCCTGGTGCGCTTCGTCGACCTGCGCAAGCGGCGCGCCCGCCTCTCGTCCGGCAGCCTGCCGGCCCACTTGAAAAAGGTCGCCTGACCCTCTGCACGGAACCGCCATGCATTTCCTCTGGCCCCACCAACTCTGGCTGCTGCTGCTCCTGCCGCTGCTGGTGATCTTGTACGTTCTGCTGCTGAAGCGAAAGAAGAAGCTCGCCGTGCGCTATGCCTCGCTGTCCATCGTGAAGGAGGCCCTGGGCCGGGGCCCCGGTCTGCGCCGCCACATTCCCCCTGCGCTGTTCCTGCTGGCCCTGGCGGCCATGCTGCTGGCAGCAGCCCGCCCGGTCGCCACCCTCACCCTGCCCTCGACGCAGCAAACCATCATCCTGGCCATGGACGTCTCTGGCAGCATGCGCGCCACCGACGTCCAGCCCAATCGGATGGTGGCGGCGCAGAACGCGGCCAAGGCCTTCCTGACCGAGCTCCCGCGTGACGTGAAGGTCGGCATCGTGGCCTTCGCCGGTTCGGCGCAGGTGGCGCAGCTGCCCACCGTCAACCGGGAAGACCTGGTCACCGCCATCGACCGCTTCCAGATGCAGCGCGCCACCGCCACAGGCAATGCGATCGTGATGTCCCTGGCCACGCTGTTTCCGGACGATGGACATATCGACCTGCAGGCCATGCAGAACGGCCGCGACCGCATGCAGGGCACCTCGCTGGACGCACCCAAGAAGGAGAAGCAACCGTTCACGCCCGTGGCACCCGGCTCGTACACCTCGGCGGCGATCATCATGCTCACCGACGGCCAACGCACCACGGGCGTCGACCCGCTGGAGGCAGCCAAGATGGCGGCGGAACGCGGAGTGCGCGTGTATACCGTGGGCATTGGCACAGTGGACGGCGAGACCATCGGCTTTGAAGGCTGGTCCATGCGCGTGCGGTTGGACGAGGAAACCCTCAAGCAGATCGCCACCAAGACCAGCGCCGAATACTTCTACGCCGGCACTGCGCAGGACCTGAAGAAGGTCTACGAGACCCTGAGCACGCGCCTGACCGTCGAGAAAAAGGAAACGGAGGTGGCGGGCCTGTTGTCACTGCTGGCTGCGGCCCTGGCGGTGCTGTCGGCGGGCCTGTCGGTGCTGTGGTTCAACCGCATCCTGTAGCGCCCGACCGGCCAGGGCCCAGCGGCGCCTAGGTCAGTACGCCCGCCACCAGCCGCAGCTGGCGGCTGCAGCGCGCTGCCAGTGACGCATCATGCGTGACCACCACGAAGGCGGTGCCCTGATCGCGGGCCAGCTGCAACATCTGCTCGAACACGCCATCGGCCGTGGCGCGGTCCAGGTTGCCGGTGGGTTCGTCGGCCAGTACGCAGGCCGGACGCGCCACCAGCGCGCGCGCGATCGCCACGCGTTGACGCTCGCCTCCGGAGAGTTCGGCCGGCCGGTGACGCAAACGCCCCCCCAGGCCCACCGCCTCCAGCGCCTCGCGGGCCCGGGCATGACAAGCCTCCACCGGATCACGACGGATACGCAGCGGCATGGCCACGTTGTCCAAGGCGCTGAACTCGGGCAGCAAATGGTGGAACTGGTAGACAAAACCCAGGTGCTGATTGCGCAGGCGTCCCTGCTCCCCCGCACCCAGGCGCGACAGGGCCTGCCCCATCAAACGCACGGAGCCACTGGTGGGCGCATCCAGCCCCCCCAGCAGGTGCAGCAGCGTGCTCTTGCCCGAGCCCGAGGCACCCACGATAGCGACGGTCTCCCCCGCCTGAACGGTGAGGTCGACCCCGCGCAGGACCTCGACATCGAGGCCTCCTTCGGTGTAACGCTTGGACAGGCCTTGCGCCTGCAGCACCGGCTCACTCATAGCGCAGGGCCTCCGCTGGGTTGACGCGGCTAGCCCGCCAGCTGGGGTAGATCGTGGCCAGAAAGGACAGCGCCAGCGAGATCAGCGCGATCGGCACGATGTCCGCCGACTGCGGATCGCTGGGCATACGGCTGATCAGGTAGATGTCCCGAGGCAGGAAGCTGGCATTGAGCATCCGCTCCAGCGCCGGGACGATGACATCGATGTTCAGGGCCACGCCCAGTCCCAGCGCCAGGCCCGCCAGCGTGCCCACCACGCCCACCATCGCACCCTGGACCATGAAGATGCCCATGATGCTGGACGGGCTTGCGCCCAGCGTGCGCAGGATGGCGATATCGGCACGTTTGTCGGTGACGGTCATCACCAGCGTACTCACGAGGTTGAAGGCCGCCACCGCCACGATCAGCGTGAGGATGATGAACATCATCCGTTTCTCGAGCTGGACGGCCGCGAACCAGGTGCGGTTCTGCCGCGTCCAGTCACGAACGATGAATTCGGCCGGGAGCGCAGCGGCCAATTCGACGGCCACCTCACGGGCCTGGTGCAAGTCCCGCAGCTTCAGGCGCAGGCCGGTCGGCCCCTCCAGGCGAAACAGACGCATCGCGTCGTCCTGGTGCATCAGCACCAGCCCGTTGTCGTACTCGAAGTGTCCCGAGTCGAAGATGCCGACCACCTCCATCTGCTTCAGTCGCGGCACGAACCCCGCCGGCGTCACCTGCCCGCTGGGAGAGATCAGGGTCACGGGGTCACCCACGCGCACTCCCAGCTCGCGTGCGAGGTCGCGGCCCACGACCACGCCAAAGGCGCCGGGCACCAGGCGCTTGAGAGCGGAGTCCCGCAGCGCCAGCGCCAGATCGGTGATCCCCGGCTCCAGCGCGGGGTCGATGCCGCGAACCATCGTGCCGCGCATGTCCTCGCCCCGCGCCAGCAGGGCCTGGGCGGCCACGAAGGGCGCGGCGGCCAGCACCTGCGGATGCTGGCGCACCTGCGCCAGGGTCTGCGCCGGATCGGGCAACACGCCACCCCCCGGGCCATAGATTTCGATATGCGACACCACGCCCAGCATGCGGTCACGCACCTCGCGCTGGAAGCCGTTCATCACCGAGAGCACGATGATCAGGGCGGCCACGCCCAGGGCGATTCCCAGCATCGACACCCCCGAGATGAAGGAGATGAAGCCGTTGCGTCGCGTGGCCCGGCCGGCGCGCGTGTAGCGCCAGCCCAGAAGCAGTTCGTACGGAAGTCGCATGCGCGGAGGATCGGACCTGGGGAAAACCGGAGAGACGAGGATGCATTGTGGCATCCGGGACAATAGCCCCATGTCCAGCGCCTTGCACCTGATCGTTCCCTTTGCCAGCGCGGCGGGGCTCGAGGCGGCGCGCCGCGGTGTCGCGGGCGACCTGACCACGCTGCAGCGCCTGCTGGCACGCCTGCAGGAGGGGCCCGTGCTCGCGGGCGGCGAACAGGCCCTCTCGACCCCGCATGAACGCGCACTGGCCCAGGCCCTGGGCCTGCCGGGCGCCGATGGCACGCTGCCCTGGGCAGCCTGGGACCTGGCGCAAAGCGGACAGTCACCCGGCGACGCCGCCTGGGCCTGGGTGACCCCCTGCCATTGGCATGTTGCGCAGGACCATATCCTCATGCCCCCCATCGGGCCGCTGCAGCTGGACGAAGCGGCCTCGCGCGAACTCCTGGCCGCCGTCGCCCCGTACTTCCTGGAGGACGGGATCGAGCTCTCCTACCTGGCACCCACCCGCTGGCGCGCACGCGGCGAGGTCTTTCGGGGCCTGGCCTGCGCCAGCCTGGACCGGGTCTGCGGACGGCGCGTGGACGACTGGCTGCCGCGCGCTGCGGCGGCACGCCCCCTGCGGCGCTTGCAGCAGGAAATGCAGATGCTGCTGTACACGCACCCGGTGAACGAGGCACGCGAGCAGGCGGGCCTGCGCCCCGTCAACTCCTTCTGGGTCAGCGGCGCCGGGGCGCTGGCGCACCCCGCCGGACCGCATTCATGGGTCGACGTCCGCGTGGACGACCGCTTGCGCGAAGCCGCGCTCGCGGGCCAGGGTGAGCCCTGGGCCGCACAGTGGCGCGCGCTCGATGCCCAGGTCCTGCCTGCGTGGCTCGATGCGGCGGATCGGGGCCAGCCTGTCATCCTGACCCTGTGCGGCGAGCTACAGGCCCGCACCTGGTCCCACCTGCCCAGCGCGCCCTGGTGGCACCGCGCTGCCCGCCGTTTGCGACCGCCCCGCGTCGTCTCGGTGCTGGACACCTTATGAAGATCATTGCCCGCGATATCCCCCCCCGCGCCGCCTGGACCCTGGAACAGGCCGGCGTGCACCCCCTGCTGGCCCGCCTCTTCGCCGCGCGCGGCGTGACCCACCGCGACGAACTGGACGACGGACTGGCGCGCCTGCTGCCACCGGACGGCCTGCGCGGTGCGCGGGAATCGGCCCGCCTGCTGGCGGATGCCATCGCGCAAGGCAAACGCATCTGCATCGTTGCCGACTACGACTGTGACGGCGCCACCGCCTGCGCTGTCGCGATCAGGGGCCTGCGGCTGCTCGGCGCGACGCAGGTGCGCTATCTCGTGCCAGACCGCGTGGTCGACGGCTACGGACTGACGCCGCCAATCGCCCAACGGGTGCAAGCGCAGGGCGCCGACCTGCTGGTCACCGTCGACAACGGCATCGCCAGCGTCGAGGGCGTGGCACGGGCCAACGCGCTGGGCCTGCAGGTCCTCGTGACCGACCACCACCTGCCCGGGTCCGAGCTGCCGCAGGCCGCCGTGATCGTGAACCCCAACCAGCCCGGCTGCACCTTCGAGAGCAAGGCGCTGGCTGGGGTCGGCGTGATGTTCTATGTGTTGCTGGCCTTGCGCGCCGAGTTGCGTGCGCGGGGCGCCTTTGCGGCGGACCAGCAGCCCAAGCTGGACACGCTGCTGCCGATCGTCGCCCTGGGTACGGTGGCTGACGTGGTCAAGCTGGACGCCAACAACCGCCGGCTCGTGGCGCAAGGCCTGCGCCGCATCCGTGCGGGCGTCATGCCTGCAGGCATGGCTGCCCTCTTTGCCGCGGCCGGTCGCAACGCGCGTGCAGCCACCAGCTTCGACTTCGGCTTCGCGCTGGGTCCTCGCATCAACGCTGCGGGCCGCCTGTCGGACATGACCCTGGGCATCGAGTGCCTGCTCACGGACGACCCCGCCCGCGCGGAAGAACTTGCGCGCACGCTCGATGGCATCAACCGCGAGCGACGCGAGATCGAGGGCGACATGCGGGAGCAGGCCCTGGCACTGGCGCAGTCACTGGTTGACACCGAGGAGTCGCCGCCTCCGGCCATTTGCGTGTTCGACCCCGACTTTCACGAGGGCGTGGTGGGCATTGTCGCGTCCCGTATCAAGGACCAGTTCCACCGCCCGACCTTCGTCTTCGCTGCCAGCCAGGCACCCGGCAAGGAGCACGAACTCAAAGGATCGGGCCGCTCGATCCCGGGCTTTCACCTGCGCGACGCGCTGGATCTGGTGGCCAAGCGCCACCCCGGTGTGCTGCTGCGATTCGGCGGTCACGCCATGGCGGCGGGCTGCACGGTGGCCGAGGAGCACCTGGACACCTTCGAGCAGGCCCTGGCCGAAGTCGCATCGCAGTGGCTGGATACCGCGACCCTGCAGCGGCGGCTGGAAACCGACGGCCCCCTGGCACCCGAATACAGGCGGACCGACCTCGTCGACACCCTGCACCAGGAGGTCTGGGGCCAGGGCTTCGCGCCACCGGTGTTCAGTGAAGAAGTCGATATCGTGTCGCAGCGGCTGGTAGGCGAGAAGCACCTCGCGCTGAAGATCCGCCACCAGGGGCAGCCGGTCGACGGCATCTGGTTCGGGCGCACCGAGCCGCTGCCCGGGCGCGTGAAGCTGGCGTTCCGCCTGGATGCCGACGAGTGGCAGGGGCAGCGTCGCGTGCGCTTCCTGGTGGAAGGCGCGGAGTATTGAGGACGGCCCGGCGCGCCAACGTGTACCGCTTGCAACTGGCGATGGTCGATCCATTCAGGTAGGCCAGGCAGTCGCTGAAGGCCTGGGCCTCCAGCCGTGCGAGGTGCCGGCGGACCTCGGCCTGTCGGACCTGCTGGGCGCACAGCCGGTAGAGGGACAGCACCTCACCCGCCAGGACAAGCAGGAGCAGCCCCCAGAACAACGGCCGGCGAGCGACAGGAAGCCAGGGAGGGCTCGAAGGCATGCACAGGGCCGAGACAATGGCGACCCCCGCATGGTGCAAAGGTGGGCGTTGCCGCCGTGTCGGACGTCAACCCCGTCAAGCGGCGGCGGATCTCCCGCCGCACCCTCGTGATCAGGCCTTGGGCAGCGTGACGCCGCGCTGGCCCTGGTACTTGCCGCCCCGGTCCTTGTAGCTCACGTCGCAGGTCTCGTCGCTCTCGAAGAACAGCACCTGCGCGCAGCCCTCGCCGGCGTAGATGCGTGCTGGCAATGGCGTGGTGTTGCTGAATTCCAGGGTGACGTAGCCTTCCCACTCGGGCTCGAAGGGCGTGACGTTCACGATGATGCCGCAGCGCGCATACGTGCTCTTGCCCAGGCAGATGGTCAGCACGTTGCGCGGGATCCGAAAGTATTCGACCGTTCGGGCCAGGGCGAAGCTGTTGGGGGGGATGATGCAGGAGTCCCCATGGAAATCGACGAAGCTTTTCTCGTCGAAGTTCTTGGGGTCCACCACCGTGCTGTGGATGTTCGTGAACACCTTGAACTCGGGGGCACAGCGGATGTCGTAGCCGTAGCTGGACGTGCCGTAGCTGATGACCCGCTGGCCCTGGACCTCGCGCACCTGCTGGGGCTCGAACGGGTCGATCAGGCCGTGCTGTTCGGCCATGCGGCGGATCCACTTATCACTCTTGATGGTCATGGGGAAAGCTCCTGCCGGGATTGTAGGGGCCACAAAAAAGCCGCCCGAAGGCGGCTTTTGGCCCGGGTGAGGCGGTCAGGCAGCCTGCTGCAGGGCCGCGATCCGCTCCTCGATCGGGGGGTGCGAGGAAAAGAGCTTGCCCACGCCCGAGGTGATGCCCATGGCCTGCAGGCCTTGCGGCAGCTGGCCCGGCACCATGCCACCGAGGCGCGCCAGGGCGTTGACCATGGGCTGCTTGCGGCCCATGAGTTCGGCCGCGCCCCGGTCCGCACGGAACTCGCGCTGGCGGGAGAACCAGGCCACGATGATGGCAGCCAGAAAACCCAGCACGATGTCCAGCACGATGGTGGTGACCCAGTAGCCGATGCCCGGGCCGGTGTTCTCCGAATCGTTGCGGCGCAGGAAACTGTCCACGGCGTAGCCGATCACCCGCGAGAGGAACACCACGAAGGTGTTCATCACGCCCTGGATCAAGGTCATGGTCACCATGTCGCCATTGGCGATGTGGGCGACTTCATGGCCGATGACCGCCTCCACCTCCTCGCGCGTCATGCCTTGGAGCAGGCCTGTGGACACCGCCACGAGCGCGTTGTTCTTGAAGGCGCCGGTGGCGAAGGCATTGGGCTCGCCCTCGAAGATGCCGACCTCGGGCATGCCGATGCCGGCCTTGTCGGCGAAGCGGCGCACGGTGTCCACGATCCAGGCCTCGTCGGCGTTGCGAGGCTGCGTGATCAGTTGCACGCCAGCACTCCACTTGGCGATCGGCTTGGACAAAAGCAGGGAGATGAACGCCCCGCCGAAACCCATGATCAGGGCGAATCCGAGCAGGGCGCCCAGGTCCAGGCCGTTGGCCGTGAGGAAGCGGTTCACACCCAGCAAGCTGGCCACGATGCCCAGCACCACCACGATGGCGAGGTTGGTGGCGACGAACAGGATGATGCGTTTCATTCGAGCTCCGGTGACAGGGGAAATGGGATTGGCAGGGAAGATAAGGCCAGCGGCAAGGATTGCAAGCCAAAAGCGGCAATTTGCCGATTTCCGAAGGGTTTTTCGCTCAGTTTGCCGAGCGCGCGTGCGCGGCCGGCGGCAGGGGTCGAAAGACCGACGCATCCTGGTAGAACGCCGTCTCGGTATTGGCCGGCCACCAGCCCGGCACCCCCAGCACGGGCAGCGGCACGAAGGGCTTGGAGGCCAGCCGGTCCTCGGTGCAGGCCTGCGCCAGCCAGCGGTCGGCCTCCTGCAGCGAGGACAGGGGGGCCGGGGCGCGCCAGACATGAGCCGTCATGTCCTTGCGCGGCGCAGCCAGCTTTTCCAGCAAGGCGTGGCCGAAGACCACCAGCCGCGCCTCTTCCCACAGGGGTCGCAGGTCGACGAACAGGCGCTGCCACTGGCGGGCCGCGAGAGCCTCCCACAGAGGCGGCGGTGCGTCCAGCAGGGCGCCGTTTTCATCGAACACCGTGATCGCGTCGCGGACGGGGCCGCGCACGGCCCCCACACCGCGCGCCGCGATCTGCGCGGCCTGCAGTTCGTTCAGACGCCGCTTGGCCTGCGGAAACGCCAGCCAGCACAGGCCGTTGAAGAAGTCGTGCAAACCCTCACGGGTCGGGCACTGGCGCGCCTCGAAGATGAAAGGCTCGTAGGCAGTGCCCGCGGGCAGGGCGTCCTGCGCCACGAAACGCAACGGCGCCCGCGCACCCGCCTGCTGGTTCAGGGCCTCGTGCACCGGCAGACCCTCGCACACGCGAGCGGCCACGGCCTGGCCCGACGCGCGCCAAGGCGCATACCAGGGCGCCTGCCAGTCCAGATCGCTCAGGCCACCTGCCACGCCAGGGTCTCACCGCCGCATAGGGGCTTGATCTGCGCCTGGCCGAAAGGGTAGGCCTCGGGCAGCTGCCAGGGCTTTCGGTGCAGAGTCAGGGTACCGGTGTTGCGGGGCAGGCCGTAGAAGTCGGCACCGAAGTGGCTGGCAAAACCCTCGAGCTTGTCCAGGGCGCCCGCGTCCTCGAAGGCCCGCGCATACAGCTCCATCGCCGCTGGCGCGGTGTAGCAGCCGGCGCAGCCCGTGGCGTGCTCCTTCAGGTGGGCCGGGTGCGGCGCGCTGTCGGTCCCCAGGAAGAAACGCGGGCTGCCGCTGGTGGCCGCCTGCACCAGGGCCTGGCGGTGGATTTCGCGCTTGAGGACCGGCAGGCAGTAGTAATGGGGTCGGATGCCGCCGGTGAAGATCGCGTTGCGGTTGTAAAGCAGGTGGTGCGCGGTGATCGTCGCTGCGGTGAGCGGACCGGCCTCGGCGACGTACTGCGCCGCCTCGCGTGTCGTGATGTGCTCCAGCACGATCTTCAGCCCCGGGAAATCGCGGCGCACAGGAATCAGCTGCTGCTCGATGAACACCGCCTCGCGGTCGAACAGGTCGATGTCGGACGACGTCACCTCGCCGTGCACCAGCAGCAGCAGGCCTTCCCTCTGCATGGCCTCCAGCGTGGCGTAGGTCTTGCGGATGTCGGTCACGCCAGCGTCGCTGTTGGTGGTGGCACCGGCCGGATAGAGCTTCAGGGCCACCACGCCGGCCTCGCGCGCGCGGCGGATCTCGTCGGGCGGCAGGTTGTCGGTCAGGTACAGCGTCATCAGCGGCTCGAAGCGCTGGCCCACGGGTACCTGGGCGAGGATCCGCTCGCGATAGGCGGCGGCCTGGGCCGCCGTCGTCACTGGCGGCTTCAGGTTGGGCATGACGATGGCCCGGGCGAACTGGGCGGCGGTATGCGGCACCACGGTGGCCAGCGCGTCGCCGTCGCGCAGGTGCGTGTGCCAGTCGTCGGGGCGGGTGAGGGTGAGCGAGGACGGGCTCGCGGAGGTCGGGGCGTTCATGACCCGTATTGTGGCCGCTGCCACGAGGTCCCCCCTCAGGGCTGCCGAGCGACCTCAGTGGGCCAGGATCTTGTTCAGGAAATCCTTGGTCCGCGGCTGGCGCGCCTCGGGGCGGCCAAAGAAATCGTCCTTGGCGCAGTCTTCCAGGATGCGTCCGCCCACGTCGATGAAGATGACCCGGTTGGCCACCTTGCGGGCAAAGCCCATTTCGTGGGTGACCACCATCATGGTCATGCCCTCGCGGGCCAGGGTCACCATCACGTCCAGCACCTCGCCCACCATCTCGGGGTCGAGCGCGGAAGTCGGTTCGTCAAACAGCATGACGATGGGGTCCATGGACAGTGCCCGCGCGATGGCCACCCGCTGCTGCTGCCCGCCCGAGAGCTGACCGGGGAACTTGTCCTTGTGCGCCATCAGACCCACGCGATCGAGCATCTTCAGGCCCCGGGCCTTGGCCTCGTCGGGCGTGCGTCCGAGGACCTTGATCTGGGCCAGGGTCAGGTTTTCGGTCACCGACAGGTGCGGAAACAACTCGAAGTGCTGAAACACCATGCCCACGCGACTGCGCAGCTTGGGCAGGTTGGTGGCGGGGTCGTGCAGGGGAATGCCGTCCACGAAGATCTCGCCCTTCTGAATGGGCTCCAATCCGTTGACTGTCTTGATCAAGGTGGACTTGCCCGAACCTGAAGGCCCGCACACCACCACCACATCGCCCTTGTCGATGTTGACCGAGCAGTCCGACAGGACCTGCACTGGGCCATACCACTTGGAAACGTTCTTGATTTCGATCATGGCCATGACGCCACTCCCTCAACGAATGATCTGCACGCGCGCCTGCACCTTGCGCACGAGGTACGACAGGCCCAGGCACATCAGGAAATACACCACCGCCGCCAGCAGGTAGGCCTCGACCGGCCGGCCCAGGTTCTTGCCCATGGTCTCGAAGCCTTTGAGCATGTCGTAGGCACCGATGGCATACACCAGCGAGGTGTCCTGGAACAGGATGATGGTCTGGGTCAGGAACACCGGCAGCATGTTGCGAAATGCTTGCGGCAGGATGATCTGCTGCATGTTCTGGCGGTAGGTCAGGCCCAGGGCGAAGCCGGCGTTGACCTGGCCGCGCGGAATCGACTGGATGCCCGCGCGCACGATCTCGGAGAAATACGCCGCCTCAAAGGCCACGAAGGTGATCACCGCCGACATCTCGGCGCCGATCGGGCGGCCGATGGCAAAGGGAATCAGCAGGAAGAACCACAGCAGCACCATCACCAGCGGGATGGAGCGCATGGTGTTGACGTAGGCCGCCGCCGGCCATTCCAGGTAGGGCTTTCCGGACAGGCGCATCAAGGCCAGCAGGGTGCCGACCAGGACGCCGCCCGCGGTGGCCACCACCGTGAGCCAGAGGCTGAAGATCAAGCCCTGGGCGACGAAGCGCCGGATCATCTCCCAGTCGTAGAAGGCAAGATCAAGCCCCATCTCAGTGCCCTCCCCCGGTGGCGCCAGCGGCCACGAAACCGGGTACGCGGGTACGCTGCTCGATCACGTTCATGACCCGGTTGATCGCAAACGCCGAGAACGCGTAGAGCACCGTGGCCGCCAGGTAGATCTCGATGGGCGCAGAGGTTTCCTCGCCAGCCTGGCGCGAGAAGAAGGTCAGTTCGGCGACCGACACCGCAAAGGCCACCGAGGAGTTCTTGACGATGTTCATCGTCTCGCTGGTCAGGGGCGGGATGATGATCCGCAGCCCCATGGGCAGCAGCACGTAGCGGTAGGTCTGCACCGTGGTCAGGCCCAGGGCCTGGGCGGCGTTGCGCTGACCGCGTGGCAGCGACTGGATGCCCGCGCGCACCTGTTCGGCCACGCGCGCCGACGTGAACAGCCCCAGCGCGATCACCACCAGCACCTCGGAGGGTACGGACTTCATGGCGGGCACGAGGGCCGGGACCACGAAGTACCACAGGAAGATCTGCACCAGCAGCGGGATGTTGCGAAACAACTCGACCCAGGCATTGCCCAGGCGCACCAGCCAGGGGCTGGCCGGCAGCGTGCGCAGGGTGCCGACCACGAGGCCGAAGAACAGGGCCACGCACAGCGCCAGGAGGGCCACGGTGAGGGTCCAGCCCCAGGCCGACAGGATCCAGTTCAAGTAGGTCTGGTCGCCGCCGCGCCCGAAGCAGCCTTCGATCAGGTCGCCCGAGGTGGTCTCCTTGCAGAACACCCGCCAGTCCAGGGCCATGCGCCTCTCCTTGCCGTTGTCGAAAAAAACCCCCGCCGAGTCAGCCTGCGGCAGGGGTTGAGGGTCCGATCAGCCCCCGGTCACTTCTTGGCGTAGTCTTCCATCGGCTTGTCGTTGGGAGCGTTCCAAGCGGCCTTGGTGCTCTCGGACAGCGGCAGGCCCACCTTCACGTTCTTGGGCGGAATCGGCTGCACGAACCACTTGTCCCACATCTTGGCCATGTCACCGGACTTGATCAGGCCGGCAATGACGTCGTTGCCCAGTTTCTTGATGCCCGCATCGTCCTTGCGCACCATGATGGCGATCGGCTCGACGCTGAGCACTTCGCCGACGATACGGAAGTCGGCCGGGTTCTTGGCGTTGGCGATGTTGCCGGCCAGGATGGAGCCGTCCATCACGAAGGCGTCGGCGCGGCCGGATTCGAGCAGCAGGAAGCTGTCGGCGTGGTCCTTGCCGAAGACCTCCTTGAAGTCGACGCCCGTGGCGCGCTCGTGCTTGCGCAGATGCTGCACCGAAGTCGTGCCGGTGGTGGTCGCCACGTTCTTGCCATTGAGTTGGGCAATCGCCGTGATGCCGGAGCTGACCTTGACCGCGATGCGTACTTCCTCGACGTAGGTGGTGTTCAGGAAGGCCACATCCTTCTGGCGGGTGGCGTTGTTGGTGGTGGAGCCGCACTCGATGTCAACGGTGCCGTTTTGCACCAGGGGAATGCGGTTCTGGGACGTGACAGGCACGTACTTGACCTCGATCTTGCGGCCGGCCTGCTTCTCGACCTCGGCGGCGATGCGCTGGCACACCTCGACGTGGAAGCCCGCGTACTTGCCGTCACCGAGGGTATAGGACAGCGAGCCCGAGGAATCGCGCACGCCCATGTTCAGGACGCCCGAGGCCTTGACCTTGGCGAGAGTGTCGTTGGCCTGGGCCAGCGCGCCGCCGGCAGCCAAGGCGGCCACTGCAAATGCCAACAGATGCTTCTTCATGGAAATCTCCTCGATGACAGAAAGGAATGAATAAGGAAACGGCGCATTGTAGGGGCGCCCCCTCCGAGGGGTACCCGGAATACCCTGAGGCGATGCTCGTTCCCCGGCAAACCTGTAGCAGGAGTCGTGCCGCAGCGCCGACACCGCCCCTTCAGCCCGCCCGGGCCAGGTGCTCCCACAGGCCCTGGACCGACCGCCGGCTTGCCCCCCCGGGGCTTGTGGGCTTTTCACGGTAGGCGCGGATGTCCAGCGTCACCGAGAGCCCGGCCTGCTGCTGCGGCGGCGCCGCAGCCACCAACCGGCCCGCGCGCAGCTCCTGGTCCACGGCACTGGAAGGCAGGAAGGCCACCCCGTGCCCCTGCAACGCCATCACCTTGAGCCCCTCGGCCATGTCGGTCTCGTACACGCGGTCCAGGTGGATCGGGGTGGGAGACTGCTTGATGACGCCCTCCGCGATACGCCCGAGGTAGGCACCGGGCGCGTAGCCCAGGTAGGCCATGGGCTGCTCCGCCTGCCCCGGAAAGGGGAAAAGGGGGCGGCCCTGGGCGTCGGGCTTGCAGTAAGGCGCCAGGGTCTCGTGGCCCAGGCGCACCATGTCGAACCGCCCCGCATCCAGGGGCAGCGGCTGCGATTCGTGGTGGTAGGCAATCAGCAGATCGCAGCCTCCCTCGACCAGCCGCATCACCGCATCGTGCACGTTCAGGGCGATCAGCCGGCTCTTGATCGGGCCGAAGGCCTCGCGCAGGCTGGACACCCAGGCCGGGAAGAAGGTGAACGCCAGGGCGTGCGGCGTCGCAAATTCGATGACCTCCTGGTCCACCGCCTGGCCCCGCAGCATGGCGCGGGTGCTTTGCAGGGCTTGCAGGATTTCCAGCGACTGCGCGTACAGCGTCTGGCCGGCCGGCGTCAGGCGCGTGGGATAGGCACTGCGGTCCACCAGGTCTGTCCCGGCCCAGGCCTCCAGCGCCTGGATGCGGCGGGAGAAGGCCGGCTGGGTGACGTGCCGCAGCTGCGCGGAGCGGCTGAAACTGCGCGTTTCCGCCAGGCTCACGAAGTCTTCGAGCCACTTGGTTTCCATGGGCGGATTATTGCGCCGCGGGCTCGGCCTGCTCCTGCTGCTGCAGCGCCCACATCCCGGCGTAGCGGCCGCCCTGTGCCAGCAGGCCCTGGTGCGTGCCGCGCTCGACGATGCGGCCCGCGTCCATCACCAGGATCTCGTGTGCGTCGATCACGGTGGACAGGCGGTGCGCGATCACCAGCGCGGTCTTGCCCTGGGCGGCGGTCTTGAGCTCGGACTGGATGGCCCGTTCGTTGGCCGAGTCCAGGGCCGACGTGGCCTCGTCGAAGATCAGGATCGGCGGGTCCTTCAGCAGGGTGCGGGCGATGGCCACGCGCTGCTTCTCGCCCCCGGAGAGCTTCAGGCCTCGCTCGCCCACCAGGGTCTGGTAGCCCCGGGGCTGGGCGGCGATGAAATCATGGATCCGCGCAGCCCGGGCTGCCGCCTGCACCTCGTCGCGGCCCGCACCCGGGCGACCATAGGCGATGTTGTATTCGACGGTGTCGTTGAACAGGACCGTGTCCTGCGGGACGATCCCGATCGCTGCACGCACGCTGGCCTGCGTGACCTCGCGGATATCCTGGCCGGCGATGCGAATGCAGCCGCCCTGCACGTCATAGAACCGATACAGCAGCCGCGCCAGCGTGGACTTGCCCGAACCCGACGGCCCGACCACCGCCACCGTCTTGCCCGCGGGGATCTCGAAGCTCACGTCATGCAGGATCACCCGTGCAGGCTCGTAGGCGAAGGCCACATGCTCGAAACGCACCGACGCCGCGTTCAGCCCCGACAGGGCCACCGCCCCCGGTCGGTCCGCCACCTCGCGTTCCTTGTCCAGGAGCGTGAACATCTTGTCCAGGTCGGTCAGGCTCTGCTTGATCTCGCGATAGAGCACCCCTAGAAAGTTGAGAGGGATGTACAACTGGATCATGAAGGCGTTGATCATGACCAGATCGCCCAGCGTCATGCGGCCATCCACCAGCCCTTGCGTCGCCCGCCACAACATGGCCACCAGCGCGATCGCGATGATCAATTGCTGGCCCGTATTGAGCAGGGACAGCGTGGTCTGCGCCTTCAGGCGCGACTTGCGCAGTCGCTCGAGGCTCTCGTCGTAGCGGCTCGCCTCGAAGCCCTCGTTGTTGAAGTACTTGACCGTTTCGTAATTCAGCAGCGAATCCACCGCACGGGTGTGGGCCGCCGAATCGAACTCGTTGGCCTCGCGTCGGAACTTGGTCCGCCACTCGGTGATGCTGACGGTAAAGGCGATGTACACCCCGAGCGCCGCGATCGTGATCCAGGCAAACCAGGCATCGAACTTCACCGCCAGGATGGTCAGCACCAGCGCCACTTCGACCAGCGTGGGCACGACGCTATACAGCGAGTAGGAAATCAGCGACTCGATCCCGCGCACGCCGCGCTCGATGTCACGCGTCATGCCGCCGGTCTGCCGCTCCAGGTGGAACCGCAGGCTCAGCGCATGCAGGTGCCGGAAGGTTTCCAGCGCAATGCTTCGCGCTGCGCCCTGGGTGGCCTTGGCGAACACCAGTTCGCGCAACTCGGTGAACAGCGAGGTCGACAGCCTGAGCAGGCCATACCCCAGCAGCAGGCCCGCCGGCACGGCCAGCAAGGCGGCCCCCAGGCTGGGGCTCGGCGTCATTGCATCCACCAGGTCCTTCAGAACCAGCGGCACCCCGACGTTGGCCAATTTGGCGGCGACCATGAAGGCCAGGGCCGCCACCACGCGCCATCGGTACTGCCAGAGGTAGGGAGCCAGCCGCCGCAGGGTCACCCAGTCGCTACGCCCGCCCGAGGGCGCACCCGCGCGGGATGATGAAAGGGCGGGAGCGGCAGTTTCGCCGGCGTGGCGCATGGGTCAGGACCTGGTTTTGGATGAACAGCCTTTGATTGTGCCCCGCCCCTGCGGGCCATCGCACAGGCTGTATTCTTCGGCCACAAGGAACCTGCAATGCCCCACCCTCCCGAGAACCGCCCGAACGTGCCGTCCGCGGACCTGCCGACCGACAAGGAGCTGGTTCTCAAGGTCATTCCCCTGCCCTCGGACACCAACGCCAACGGCGACATCTTTGGCGGCTGGGTGATGGCCCAGGTCGACCTGGCAGGCGCCGTGCTGCCAGCCCGGATCGCGCAGGGTCGCATGGCCACCGTCGCCGTCAACGAATTCATCTTCAAGCAACCGGTGCGCGTGGGCGACATCCTGTCGTTTTTCGGCAGCATCACCCGAGTCGGCCGCACCTCGGTCACCGTGAAGATCGAGGTGTTCGCCGAAAGCTTCCGGGATCAGGGCCGCTACATCAAGGTGACCGAGGCGCTCCTGACCTATGTGGCCATCGACGACGAAGGGCGGCCGCGCGTCATCCCGCCCCGCGCCGCAGCCTGAAGCCTGACCGAACGCCATGTCCCGCCCTCACCCCCCTGTCCCGATGGAAGTACGCAGCCTCGCCTGGCTGGTCGCCATCCTGTCAGCAGCTTTCCTCTTCATCCTGTGGCCCTTCCTGGGCGCGGTACTGTGGGCGGTGGCCATTGCCATCGTCTTCGAACCGGTGCACGCGCGCGTGCGCGAGCAGACGGGGCAACGCGCCACCCTGGCCTCGCTGCTGACGCTGGCCCTGATCGTCATGATCGTGATCCTGCCCCTGATCCTGGTGGGTGCGTCCGTGGTGCAGGAGGCGGCCGTGGCGGTACAGAAAGTGCGCGCCGGTGAAGTGAATTTCGGGCAATACATCCAGAGTGTGATCGCGGCCCTGCCGGAGTGGGCCCGTGCCCTCCTGGACCGCCTGGGTCTCGTGAATGCTGCGGCACTCCAGCAGCAATTGACCGCACTGCTCGCGGGCAGCGGCCAGTTCATCACGACGCACCTGCTCGGTCTGGGCCAGAACACCCTGGATTTCGTCGTCGCCCTGTTCGTGATGCTGTACCTGCTGTTCTTCCTGCTGCGGGATGGCCGGCTGCTGTCCGAGCGGATCGCACGGACCCTGCCCTTGCGGGAAGACCACGCGCAGCGCCTGCTGGGACAGTTCGTGACCGTGGTGCGCGCGACGGTCAAGGGGAACATCGTGATCGCGGTCGTGCAGGGCGCCCTGGGGGGCATGGCCTTCGCGGTGCTCGGTTTGCCGGGCGCGCTCCTGTGGGGAACGCTCATGGCCTTGCTGTCCCTGCTGCCCGCCGTGGGCGCGGCACTGGTCTGGGGCCCGGTCGCGGCCTACCTGCTGTTCACGGGTCAGTTGTGGTCCGCCGTCGGGCTGACGCTCTGGGGGGTGCTGGCGATCGGCTTGGTGGACAACGTGCTGCGCCCGATCCTGGTCGGTCGCGACACACGCATGCCCGATTACCTGGTGCTGGTCACCACGCTGGGGGGCATCGCTGTGTTTGGCATCAATGGGTTCGTGATCGGCCCGGTGATCGCCGCGATGTTCCTGGTGGCGTGGAACCTGTTTGCGGCGGCCCGACGCGAAATGCAGGACAACGCTGACACCTGATCGCCGCGGCCACACAGTGTGCGCAAAGTAACACCCGAAAAGCATTTACGGGGGTAAGATGGCCCGATCTTCTTAATTCTTTAAATCTAATTTAAGATGGCTGTAATTCAATAATTACATCCTAAAGATCACAGGCCGCCCCATGCCCAATCTTGTCGATGCCCTGAAGACTGAAATCGTGCAAGTCGCCCAGAGGGCCCTGCGCAGCGAGGCCCAGCAGTTCAAAAAGGCCACAGCGACGCAGGAGCGCGAGATCGCGGCGCTGCAGCGCCGGATCGACTCCCTTGAGCGCCTGGTGGTCGCCCTGCGGGGCAAGCGGGCCGAGGGCCCTGCAGGGCACCGCGTCCAGGGGGCCAAACGCCTGCGCCGACCTTCACGAGCGGCTCATCGCCCGATCCCCGACGGTCCGCAAGACGAAGGGCCCGCCCTGCGTTTCAGCGCCAAGGGCTTCACCAAGCTACGCCAGCGCCTGGGCCTGTCGGCCGCAGCCATGGGGGCGCTGCTGGGCGTCACAGCCCAGTCTGTCTACAAGTGGGAAGACGGCAAGGCCCGGCCCCGTGCCACCCAGCTCCAGGCGATTGCGGCCATCCGGAAACTGGGCAAGCGCGAAGCAGCCCAGCGCCTGGCTGACCTGGAGGGCAGCCAGCCGGCTGAGCGCGTCACGCACTGACAGTACGGGCTGACGCTTGCGTTCGGGCATCCCGTACGCACTACGTGTCAAGTACGCCCTCTCGGGCCTTGGAACAGGTCGTATTCGGGTGATGGATCGCCGAATCGGAACCATGGAGCACGTGGCGCGACTAAGACGGGCCAATGTCGGCAGCCTCACGAAGGACAGGATCCATGTTCCCTGTCAAAAGCGCCATCGTTTCTCTCAAGCGCGCTGTGACCCCAATGAAGCAGGAACAGCTCGATCAGCTGAACGCCATTCAGCAGCGGCAGAGTGCTCTGCAGGATCGAATGAAGCTATTGAGAGCAGAATTGCTGTCAGAGGCTTCGGCGTCCGAGGACCCATCGAGCCATCCCGGCAAGGCCAGAAGGTTCGCGTGTTCGAAAACGCTGACCCATCTGATCAAAAATTTGTTCGGGGAGCGGTACAAAAACGTATCGATCGATCCGGTCGAGGGCCTGCTGAATTATCAATTCGACGATTCACTCAAAAATCCACTGTCGGCCGCCGTACGCGACGCACGCAAGCGTATGTCGCTGCAGGCCGCACAAATCTCCAGGGTGGAAAAAACAAGCTGGCACGAGGCCGCCTCCGCGGGATCCGCCCCCAACCCCCACAGCGCGCGCACCTCAGTGAACACCGACCCCACGCTGAGGCCTTCCCAGAACGCGCAACACCTCCCCGCTGGCAACAGCGAACCACACCAGAGAACCCATCACTACGCCTGAAGCCAGCGCGAGAGGTATCCCTCCCACAGGGCCCCTCAGACCTTGGAAAAATCTGGCTTGCGCTTTTCCATGAAGGCGCCAAAGGCTTCCTTGGCGGCCGGTTCGGTCAGCATGCGGCCAAACACGGCCCCCTCTTCCTTCATCTGCGCCAGCACCTGGGCCTGGTGCCCGGTCTTCATCAGCCGCTTGGTCTCCATGAGAGATGACAAGGGCTTGGCCGCCAGCTTGCGTGCCTGGGCTTGGGCCAGGGCATTGGCCTCGGACGGCGGTACCACCCGGTTCACCAGTCCGACCTCCAGCGCGGCTTCTGCCATGAAGGGCTCCCCCAGCAACAGAGCCTCGGCCGCCCGGTGGTACCCCATCAGCTGAGGCACCAGCAGGCTCGAGGCCGCCTCGGGGCACAGACCCAGGTTCACGAAGGGCATGGAAAACGCAGCGTTGTCCCCCGCGTACACCAGGTCGCAGTGAAACAGCATCGTGGTGCCGATGCCCACGGCCGGTCCGCACACGGACGCGACCAGCGGCTTGGGGAAGCCCGCCAGCGTGTGCAGGAAGCGGAACACCGGGGCCTGCGGCCCCGAGGGCGGGGTGTTCAGGAAGTCGCCGATATCGTTGCCAGCGCTGAAGATGGTCTCGCTACCCTGGATCACCCCCACGCGCACGCCGGGATCGGCCTGGGCAGCCACCAGCGCTTCGTGCATCGCGCCGTACATCGCCGAGGTGATGGAGTTCTTGCGGTCAGGACGATGGATCGTGATCGTGGTCACGCCCGCTTCGGTGTGAACAAGGATGTCGCTCATGGTGTTTGGCTTGAAAGAGTGAGGGGAAGGCACGCATGCACAAGCTCCATTGTGTCAGGCCCCCTCAGACCCGCTCGAAGATCCCCGCGGCCCCCTGCCCCATGCCCACGCACATGGTGACCATGCCGTAACGCAGCTTGCGCCGGCGCAGGGCATGGACCACGGTGGCCGAGCGGATCGCGCCAGTAGCCCCCAGAGGATGGCCCAGGGCGATCGCACCGCCCAGGGGGTTCACGCGGGCCGGGTCCAGGCCCAGGGTGTTCATCACCGCCAGCGACTGGGCGGCAAACGCCTCGTTCAATTCGATCCAATCGAGGGCGTCCTGCTTCAGGCCCGCAGCTTTGAGCGCCGCCGGAATGGCCTCGACCGGGCCGATGCCCATGATGTGCGGCGGTACGCCCCGGCTGGCATAGCTGACGAAACGGGCCAGGGGCGTGAGGCCAAAGCGCTGGATCGCGCCCTCGCTGGCCAGGATCAGGGCGCCCGCCCCGTCGGACGTCTGCGAGCTGTTGCCGGCCGTCACGCTGCCCTTCGCCGCAAAGACCGTCTTGAGCTTGGCCAGCGCCTCCATCGTGGTGTCGGGCCGCGCGCCCTCGTCGAGCTTGACGGTGCGCGTGCTGACACTCACCTTCGCGGATTCAAGGTCGACTGACCGCTCGCTCACCTCCACGGGCGTGATCTCGTCGGTGAACTCGCCCGCCGCCATCGCCTTGACCGCGCGCAGGTGCGACTGGCAGGCGAACTGGTCCTGGGCCTCGCGACTCACCTTCCATTGCTGCGCCACCTTCTCGGCGGTCAGGCCCATGCCGTAGGCGATGCCGTAGCGTTCGAGGTCGTCGGGGTGGGAGAAGATCGCGGGTGAGAGCGAGGGCGCGTTCCCCATCATCGGCACCTGGCTCATGCTCTCGGTGCCGGCCGCGATCATGACGTCGGCCTCGCCCACGCGTATGCGGTCGGCCGCCATCTGCACCGCCGAGAGGCCCGAGGCGCAAAAGCGGTTCACGGTGATGCCGCCCACCGATTTGGGCAGGCCAGCCAGCACCGCGCCGATGCGCGCCACATTCAGTCCCTGCTGCGCCTCGGGAATGGCGCATCCGCAGACCACATCCTCGATGGCCGCCGGGTCCAGGCCCGGCACCTGGGCCAGGGCGGAACGCAGCACGGTGGCCAGCAGGTCGTCCGGCCGGGTATGACGAAAGAAGCCGCGGTGAGAGCGGCCAATCGGGGTGCGCGTCGCCGCGACGATGTAGGCGTCCTGGATTTGCTTGCTCATGTCGTCGGGTCCTTCAATTGCGCAGGGGCTTGCCAGTGGACAGCATGCCCATGATGCGCTCCTGGGTCTTGGGGTGGGTGATGAGAGTGCAGAAGGCCTGCCGCTCCAGCGTCATCAGGTACGCCTCGCTCACGAGCGTGCCCGCCTCGACATCACCGCCGGTCACCACGTGCGCAATCAGGCTGGCGATATGGAAATCGTGCGCGCTGATGAAGCCACCATCGCGCAGGTTCACCAGCTGCCCCTGGATGGTGGCCTTGCCGGAACGGCCCGCCACCGGGAACAGGCGGCGCAGGGGCGGGCGCCAGCCAGCGTCCGCCATCGCACGCACCTGCTGCAAGGCGACGTACAGCAGTTCGTCCTTGTGGGCGACGATCACGTCGTCCTCCAGCAGGTAACCGAGCTTGCGCGACTCCAGCGCGCTGGTGCCCACCTTGGCCATGGCTGCCGCGGTGAAACCTTCCGTCAGGAAAGGCAACAAGTCCTTGTGCGTGGACAGGGCCTGGTTCTCGGCGGCGCGCCGGGCAAGGTAGGTCAGGCCGCCCGCGCCGGGGACCAGGCCCACGCCCACCTCCACCAGGCCGATGTAGCTTTCCAGGGCGGCCACGCGGCGGGCCGAGTGCACCGCCAGCTCGCAGCCACCGCCCAGGGCCAGGCCACGGATCGCAGACACCACCGGCACCGCGGCATAGCGAATCCGCAGCATCGTCTGCTGCAGGAAATGCTCGGCGTCCTCGATGGCGCTCACACCCACGGCCATGAAGGCCGGCAGCATGGCCTGCAGGTCGGCCCCCGCGGAAAAGGGATCCTCTCCCGACCAGATCACGAGGCCCTGGTACTCGCGCTCTGCGAGATCGACCGCGCGCTGCAGGCCCTCGGCCACCTCAGGGCTGATCGCGTGCATCTTGGTCTTGAAGCTGGCAATCAGCACCTGACCGTCCAGCGTCCACAGGCGGATGCCGCCATCCTCGTGCACGGTGGTACCCGCCGTCTGGAAGCGCGGCGCGTCGCTGCCCAGAACGTTCTCGGGAAAATGCTGGCGCGCATGCACCGGCAGCACGCGGCGCGGCTCGAAGCGCTGTGTGGTGGGATTCCAGGAACCTGCGGGCGTGTGCACGCCACCGGCCTGGGCCACCGGCCCCTGGAACACCCACTCGGGCAAGGGCACGCGGGACAGCGCCTTGCCGGCGTCGATGTCCTCCTGTACCCACTGCGCCACCTGCAGCCAGCCGGCCTCCTGCCACAGCTCGAACGGCCCCTGCTTCATGCCGAAGCCCCAGCGCATGGCGAAGTCGACATCGCGGGCCGTGTCGGCGATCGACGCCAGGTGCACCGCGGCGTAATGGAAGCTGTTACGAAGGATCGCCCAGAGGAAACGCCCTGGCGCCCCCTCGGAGTGCCGCAGCAGGCGCAGGCGCTCGGCAGCGGGTTTCTTCAGCATGCGCGCATAGACCTCGTCGGCCTTCTGCCCGCCCGGGACATAGTCCTGGCTCGCCAGGTCAAAGCGCAGGACATCGCGCCCCGCCTTCTTGTAGAAGCCCGCCCCGGACTTCTGTCCCAGGCATCCCTTCTCGATCAGGACTTTCAGCACCTCGGGTGTCCCGTAGCTGGCATAGAACGGGTCGCTGGCCTCGCTGAAGTTGTCCTGCAGGGTCTTGATCACATGGGCGAGCGTGTCCAGGCCCACCACGTCGGCGGTGCGGAAGGTGCCGCTCGAGGCCCGGCCCATCTTCTTGCCGGTCAGGTCATCGACCACGTCGTAGCTCAGGCCGTGGGCCTGCGCCTCTTTCATCGTCCCCAGCATGCCGGCGATGCCGACCCGGTTGGCGATGAAATTGGGGGAGTCCTTGGCCCGCACCACGCCCTTGCCCAGCGTGGAGGTGACGAAGGTTTCCAGGTCGTCCAGGATCGAGGCCTGGGTGGCCGGCGTGGCGATCAGTTCCACCAGAGCCATGTACCGTGGCGGGTTGAAGAAGTGGATGCCGCAGAAGCGCGGGCGGATCGCCTCGGGCAGAGCCTCGGCGAGCTTCGTGATCGACAGGCCCGAGGTGTTGGAGGCCACGATGGCGTGCGTCGCGACATGCGGCGCGATCGTGCGATACAGGTCCAGCTTCCAGTCCATGCGCTCGGCGATGGCCTCGATGACGAGGTCGCACTCCTTGAGTAACGCCAGATGGTCCTGGTAGTTGGCAGCCTGGATCAGGCCGGCGTCATCGGCCACGCCCAGCGGCGAGGGCTTGAGCTTCTTCAGGCCCTCGATGGCGCGGGTCACGATGCCGTTGCGGGCGGACTCCGTAGCGGCTACGGCACCGTCGGCGCCCTTCGCGGGCAGATCAAACAGCACCACTGGCACCCGGACGTTCACCAGGTGTGCCGCAATCTGCGCTCCCATCACGCCAGCCCCCAGGACCGCGACCTGCTTCACGCGCAGCGCGCGCGGCGTCTGCGTGGCGCTCATGGCACCCGCACCCAGGTCTGCGTGCGCCCGATGAAGGCAATCGAGCCGCGTACCTCCAGCTTGCGCCCGCCCTCGATCGGGGTGAGGCGCAGGGTGTAGTCACGCCCGTTCTCGGGGTCGAGGATCTTGCCGCCCTCCCACACGTCCTTGCCCGCCGCTTTGCGGGCGCCGCGAATGATCTCCAGGCCGATGACCGGCTGGTCCTTGCGATCGCCCTCGCAGTCGATGCAGCGGGCATTCTGGTCGGCGCCCTTGCGCAGCAGCTTTTCGATGCGCCCGCGCACTGCGCCGTCTACCTCGGTCAGGCGGATCTCGGCCTTGGTCTCACCGGTCTTGTCGTCGATGCTGTGCCAGACGCCCACCGGGGTCATCTGCGCCCAGGCGCTGCCCGCGGCAGACGCCCAAAGGGCCAGGGTGATCAGGGTCTGCTTCATGCCAGGGCCTCCTCGGTGTCCATCAGTACCTTCGCACCGCCGCGCGCGGTGCGCATGAGGGTGGCGGTTTCGGGGAACAGCTTGGCGAAATAGAAACGCGCCGTCTGCAGCTTGCCAAGGTAGAACGGGTCGGTGTTGCCCGCCTGGATCTGGCGCAAGGCCACCTGCGCCATGCGCGCCCAGAAGTAGCCGAACACCAGGTGGCCTGCCACACGGAGGTAGTCGACGGCGGCAGCGCCTACCTCGTCGGCATTCTTGAAGCCCTTGAAGCCGATCTCGGTGGTGAACTTCGTCATCTGGTCGCCCAGGTAGGCCAGCGGGTTGATGAATTCGGCCATCTTCTCGTTGACGCCCTCTTCCTCCACCAGCTGCGCGATCATCTTGCCGAATTTCTTGAGCGTGGCGCCGTTGTTCCCCAGCACCTTGCGCCCCAGCAGGTCCAGCGACTGGATGGTGTTGGTGCCCTCGTAGATCATGTTGATGCGGTTGTCCCGCACGAACTGCTCCATCCCCCATTCCTTGATGAAGCCGTGGCCGCCGAACACCTGCAGGCAGGCGTTGGTGGCGATATGGCCGTTGTCGGTGATGAAGGCCTTCACGATGGGCGTGAGCAGGGCCACGAGCTCGGCGCTGTCCTTGCGCACCTTCTCGTCGGGGTGATTCAGCTCGCGGTCGATCAGGAGCGCGCAAAAGAGGTTCAGCGCGCGCCCGCCCTCGGCATAGGCCTTGGCGGTCAGGAGCATCTTGCGCACGTCGGGATGCACCAGGATGGAGTCGGCCGGCTTGTCCTTCTGCTTGGGGCCGGTGAGGCTGCGCGATTGGATCCGGTCCTTGGCATAGGCCAGCGCATTCTGGAAAGCGACCTCGGTGAGACCCAGCGACTGCATGCCCACGCCGATGCGCGCGGCATTCATCATCACGAAGATCGCCTGCAGGCCCTTGTTCGGTTGCCCCACCATCGTGCCGACCGCGCCATCGAGCACCATCTGGCAGTTGGCGATGCCGTGGATTCCCATCTTGTGCTCCAGGCCGCCGCAGTAGATGCCATTGCGCTTTCCGAGCGAGCCATCGGCGTTCACGTTGAACTTGGGCACGATGAAGAGGCTGATGCCCTTGCTGCCCGCCGGCGCATCGGGCAGGCGGGCCAGCACCAGGTGCACGATGTTCGGCACGAAGTCGTGCTCGCCCGCCGAGATGAAGATCTTCTGGCCCGTGAGGCGGTAGGTGCCATCGGGCTGGGGTTCGGCCTTGGTGCGCAGCATGCCCAGGTCGGTGCCGCAGTGCGGCTC
>JACCDH010015311.1_pt1 | contig 58725 bp, 60 predicted proteins | sample 7442481 | NCBI WGS metagenome assembly JACCDH01 (sample SAMN15323433, study PRJNA562643) | freshwater metagenome | isolation source: river surface water | place: USA:Blue River Watershed | collected 2017-08-15
ATTGACATGGGCACGGTGGATTTCGCGCCCAACTATGACGGCTCGAGCGAAGAGCCGAAACTTCTGCCTGCCCGCCTGCCCTTCGTGCTGCTGAATGGCGCGTCCGGGATTGCGGTGGGCATGGCGACCGAGATTCCCTCGCATAACCTGAATGAAGTGGCCGAAGCGGCCATTGCCGTGATCCAGCAGCCCAAGCTCACGCATGAGGCGCTGATGGACCTGATACCCGGCCCCGACTTTCCGGGTGGCGGACAGATCATAACGCCAGCGGCGACGATCTCCGAAATCTATCAGTCCGGTCGCGGCAGCATCAAGGTGCGCGCGCGCTGGAAGATCGAAGATCTCGCGCGCGGCCAGTGGCAGCTGGTCGTCACCGAACTGCCGCCGGGCACGTCGGCGCAAAAAATTCTGGAAGAAATTGAAGAACTCACGAATCCCAAGGTCAAGCTGGGCAAGAAGAGCCTGACACCGGATCAGATGGCGACCAAGCAGACGCTGCTCGGTGTACTCGATACCGTGCGCGATGAATCCGGCCGCGATGCGCCGGTGCGTCTGGTCTTCGAGCCGAAGTCGAAGAATCAGGATCAGGAAGAGTTCAGCAATCTGCTGCTCGCGCATACATCGCTGGAAAATAATGTCGGCGTGAATCTGGTGATGATCGGCGCCGATGGCCGTCCGCGCCAGAAAGGCGTGCTCGACATCCTGCGTGAATGGACCAGCTTCCGCTTCGACACGGTTACCCGCCGCACGCAGCATCGTCTGGGCAAGGTGGATGACCGTATCCATATTCTCGAAGGCCGCGAAGCGGTCCTGCTGAATATCGACAAGGTGATCAAGATCATCCGTGAATCGGATGAACCGAAGCCGGCGCTGATGAAAGCTTTCAAATTGTCCGAGCGGCAGGCAGAAGACATCCTTGAAATCCGGCTGCGTCAGCTGGCGCGGCTGGAAGCGATCAAGGTGCAGCAGGAACTGTCCGAACTGCGCAAGGAAAAGAAAACGCTGCAAGAATTGCTCGACAATCCGGCGTCGATGAAAAAACTGCTGGTCAAAGAGATCGAAGCCGATGCAAAGCAGTACGGCGACAAGCGCCGCACCTTGATCAAGGAAGCCGAAAAAGCCGTCGCCGAGACCAAGGTGATCGATGAGCCGGTCACGGTGATCATTTCGCAAAAAGGCTGGGTGCGCGCCCGTCAGGGCCATGGCCACGATGCGCAGCAATTCAGCTTCAAGGCGGGCGACGGGCTGTACGCGACCTTTGAATGCCGCACCACCGATCATGTGCTGGCCTTCGGCTCGAATGGCCGCGTGTACACGGTATCGGTGGCGCAGCTGCCCGGCGCGCGCGGCGACGGCTCGCCCCTGACCACGATGGTCGAGGTCGAAGCCGGCACGCGTCTGGTGCATTACTTCGCAGGCACTGCAGAGACACCGCTGCTGCTGGCCTCCACCGGTGGTTTCGGCTTTGCCGCCAAAGCCGGCGACATGCTGAGCCGTCAGAAAGGCGGCAAGGCTTTCATGGCGATGGATGAGGGTGACGAACCGGTGATGCCTGCGGTAATACCGAAGGGTGCAAGCGCGCTGGTCTGTCTGTCCGAACAAGGTCGTCTGCTGGTCTTTGGTCTGGATGAGATCAAGACACAATCAGCGGGTGGCCGTGGCGTGACGCTGATGGATCTCGACCCCAAGGAAAAATTGGTCGCGGCACAGCCGATCACCAAGAAAGGCGTGACCATCACGGGCACGGCCCAGCGCAGCGGCAAGCCACAAGAGATCGAACTGTCCGGCAAAGATCTCGCGCATCACTTTGGCAAGCGCGCTCGCAAGGGCAAACTGCTGGCGTCGCGCATGAAGGCCAACCGGCTGCTGGCGATCGAATAAGTTCAAAAAATAATTTCATAGCAGCGTCGATATCTGTTCGGCAAAAAAGGAGTGCCTTGTGCGCTCCTTTTTTTATTTCCGATCAATGGAACAGCTGCGCAAATCCATCGCTGTTAGAACAATTCCAAGAATCGAATTTAGTACCAGAAATTATTCCTTAAATCATTGAAGTGAGGAAAGCGCGTCTTTAGAATCGGCTTCGTTGCCCTTCGTAAAGACGCCATGAAAACCTCCACGCTCACTCAATTCGTACATCGTTTCGTACATCGTTTAGCACGTCGTTTTTCCATCGCTCTCCCATTGACTGCCGCAGCAATCGGCAGCGCCGCTCATGCAGCGCCGCTGGATCCGACCGTCAATGAACATATTGTCATGCTTCCTGTGGTGTCGAATGGCAGCAAGCTGCAATTCGAGACGACGATTTTCCGTCCGCCGGGGGACGGTCCGTTTCCCTTGCTGGTAATGAACCATGGTAAAGACCGTGGTAATCCGGCGAAACAGGCACGCGACCGTTTTCTTGCGATGAGCCGCGAGTTCGTCAAGCGCGGCTACGCGGTAGCAGTGCCGATGCGCAAAGGTTTTTCTGCTTCCGGTGGCACCTACAGTGATTTTGGTTGCAACATGACTGATAACGGTCAGCAGCAAGCGGATGATATCGAGTCGGCATTGAGCGTGCTGGTGCAGCAGCCCTGGGTGGACAAAGACCGCATTCTCATTGCAGGTCAGTCCTATGGCGGACTCGCCACCATGGCCTTCGGCACGCGCAATTTTCCGGGCGTGCGCGGCCTGCTGAATTTCGCCGGCGGCCTGCGTATCGATGGCAGTAGCTGCGACTGGAAATCATCGCTGGTCAATGCATTCTCCGCCTATGGCGCTCGCACCACGCTGCCCAGCCTGTGGTTCTACGGGGAGAATGACAGCTACTTCGATCATTCGCTGGCCGCGCGCCTGCAACAGGCCTATCAGACCGCCGGTGGTCCGTCGCAACTGATCACCTATGGAAAATTCAAGAACGATGCGCACGGGATGATCGGCAGTCGTGATGGTGTGCCGACCTGGCTGCCCGAGACCGAGCGCTTTCTGAAAAGCATAGGCATGCCCGCAGAGCTCATGGTGAAAATCGCTGATACGCCGCGCCCGCCGGCGACCAACTTTGCTTCCATCGACAATATCGCTGCGGTGCCGAACCTCAGCGACAAGGGACGCGCCGGTTATCGCGATTACCTCGGAAAATCTGCACCGCGCGCATTTGCGCTGTCATCCTCGGGCGCGTGGAGCTGGGCGGAAGAAGGCGATGATCCTTCCGACCGGGCGCTCGCCGGCTGCCAGAAAAACAGCTCGACTATTTGCAAGCTGTACTCGATTGATCATGACGTAGTCTGGGATGCGCAAAGCGCCAGCCTTGTGCCTCCGATATCGGCAAACTGAGTCGTATCGATCACTCACCCACGACCAGCAGCGGCATGCTGCTGGCAACGCGCTCGCGAAGACCTTCTGTTGTCCGAAAATCCTTGCCCAGCACGACACGCAGTTGCGTGTCACCCTGCTGATAATTCGGCCTCAACTGGGCTGCAACCCCCAGCGCATCCGCAAGTTCCTGCGCGGCGCCGTAGCGATGCTTCGCGTATTCGATGCGAGTGACCGCCACACTGAATTCCTCATGATTCAGAACCCTGACGACTTGCCAGTGCGGGCCCGAGATCAGATCACGCACGGTGCGCGCCAGCCGGGTGATGCCATTGCCGTTGACCAGCTCCAGCCGCAGCCGTTCATTGCCTGTAGCGGTGACCGTTGTGGCGACCGTTACGGCGACCGGTCTGTCCGGACTCGTCGTGGCCGGCGTCGTTGCGGTTGGTGTCATTGCGGTTGGTGTCATTGCGGCTGGCATCAGCTTCGGCGCCGGCTGGGGCGCTGCCGTCAGATCACAGCGGGCGGCATAGGATTTCGCCTCCTCAATGGGAAGTGATCGTATCAGCTGATAGACGCCTTCGTTCAGCTTGACGACGGGACTGCGATCGCTATGATCAGTGGCCTCTTTCGAGGTGCGTGATTTTTCCACGATCTGATGTATCGCATCCCGTTCATCGGCGGGCTCTCCGAGCTTCTGTTTCACCAGCGCGAGCTTCTGCTGCGCAGAGTCATTATCGGGTGCAATGCTCAGCGCCTGCATCAATCTTTCTTTTGCCAGCGCATACTCACCCTTCAGATAATGGGCGTAGCCCAGGTTCGTCAGCAGATGCGGCTGATCCGGATGCGAGGCCACGAGCGAGGACAGCATCTCAATCGCCTGCGCCAGATTCCCCCGGGTGGCGGCCAGTACAGCCAGCGCGTTGCGCGCCTCTGCGTAGGCAGGATCAAATTCCAGTGCACGGACATATGCGCGCTCTGCATCATCCAGTTTTCCCTCGCGCTGCAAATGCCTGCCCAGCGCATGAAACGCTGCTGCAGAGTCCGCGCCATCCCGAATACGCGCATGAGGAACGATGCGTCCATGCACCTCGCGCGCTGAAGTCGCAGTGCTGTCCGAATTCCAGGGAAACCAGGCGCAACCTGCCGCGAGGCTGCTGCTTACCAAGGTAAGAGCAAGCAATGGTCTGTTTTTCATGGTGGCCTCCGTTGTCGTTGTATTGCCAGATCAATTCTGTCCGGCCATCGCCGGCAGCAGCACCCGATAAATCTGGATGGCCGCAGGACCCGCCAGAATCACCATCAGCGTCGGAAAAATCATGAAGATCAGTGGGAACAGCAGCTTCAGTGAGATCTTCGCTGCTGCCTCTTCGGCTCGCTGATGGCGCTTGGTACGCAGATTCTCCGCATGAATGCGCAGCGAGTCGCCCATGCTGGTACCGAAACGGTCTGACTGAATCAGCATCGCGACCAGCAGATCGATATCCTCAACCCCGGTGCGCAACGCGAGGTTGCGCAGCGCCCGCTCCTTGCTGAAGCCGGCGCGCAATTCCATGATCACCAGCTGCAGCTCCTGTCCGAGGATCTGGCTTTTGAGATGAATCTCGTCCGCCACCCGGTTAAGCGCCGCCTCCAGCCCCAGCCCGGCTTCAACGCAGATGGTCAGCAGATCCAGCGCATCCGGAAAGCTGTCGAAGATCTCCCGCTTGCGCACCTCAATACGATGGTTCAGCAGCAGATTGGGCAGGTAGTAGCCGACGCTGGCCGAGAGCAGCACCACGAGCATGACCACCGTGGTGCCGCCGGCGAGCAATGGTTCGCCGCCGTACATCACGCAGAACAGCGGCAGGATCAGGGCGAACAGGGTTTTCGCGCCGAAGAAAACATAGGGGGTCGAACGGTCACGCCAGCCGGCATTGATGAATCGCAGGCGCATCGGCGAGTTTTCCCAGCCTTCAGAGGGCAGCGCGAGTTTCGCCAGCGGCCGGCTGAGCATGATGACGCGCTCCACCCAGGGATTTTTGACATCGCTCTCTGACAAGGAACGAGTCTCCATCTCCAGGCTGGCGACCCGCTGCCTGAACTTATCAGGCATCAGCAGCCACACGACCGTCGCGGCGATCGCTCCCCAGAGCAGAAAGACCGCCGCAAGGAACAACAGAGTTTGCGCGTTCATCATTCCTCCCAGGGCCGTCTAAACACGGATTTGCACAATTGCTCTCATCCACAACACGCCCAGCAGCATCAGCACGCCGGCAATGCCAAGCATTGCCGGCCCGGCCGGATCATCAAGGAATCGTTTCAGGTAGTCCGGACTGGTCAGCGCAAACATGCCACTCACGCCGACCGGCAGCAAACACAGGATCCATGCCGACAATCTGCCTTCAGCCGACATCACGCGCACATCACCCATCAGCTTCAGCCGCTGACGGACAAGCTGGCTTACCTTGCTCATCAGCTCTGACAGATTGCCGCCTGCCTCGCGCTGTATCAGCACAGCGATCACCAGGTACTGAAGATCGGGTAAAGGCACCCGATTCGCCAGCCGCTGCAGCGCTTCCGACATCGACAGGCCGAAATTCACCTCGTCAGACACAATCCTGAATTCGGCGGCGATAGGATTCGGCATTTCATCGGCCAGCATCTGCAGCGTGGACGGCAATGCATGGCCCGCGCGCAGACTGCGGCTGATCAGATCGGCGGCCTCAGGCAATTGCAGCTCCAGCGATCGCAGACGCTGATTGCGCTTTCGTTGCACGATCAGTGAAGGACACATTGCCGCAAGCGCCGCGAACGCCAGCGATACCAGCAGCGGTAACGACACCAACCCCGCGATGAGAAACACTGCCGCGAAAGACAACGCAGTGAACGAAAGGAATTCAGCGACCGACCAGCTCACTCCCGACTGCTGCAAAAAAATCTGCAGGCGCAACATGCCGGGAAACCGGCGCAGATGGGCATCCACGGAGTCTGTCTGCGCGAGCCGGTTGTCTTTGAGCAGCCCTCCCGCAGTACGCTGCTTGCCGCTGTCATTGGTCCGAACCTCACGCAGACGGCGATTCAGCCGCCGGGCCGCCTCGCTCTGCGTGGAGAACCACCATTGCCAGCCAGCCTCGATCGCCAGCGCGACAGCGACAAAGACAAGCACAGCAAATGCATAGTAAAGAATATCCATCACAAAGCTCCTGAGGCGGGCGTCACTCGAACCTGCGTGTCGGATCGTAGGTGCTCTCGGGCACCGCAACACCGAATTCGCGCAGTCTCTGATCAAATTGCGGATAAACTCCTGTCGCGCCGAAATGACCGAGCACTTTGCCCTCGGCATTCACGCCGCTGCGCTTGAACTGAAAGATTTCCTGCATGGTCAGCGTGTCGCCTTCCATGCCAGTGACTTCCTGCAAGCTGACCAGTTTGCGACTGCCATCCGTGAAGCGCATGATCTGTATCACGACGGTGATCGCCGCGGCGATTTGCTGCCGCACGGCGCGCGTGCCCAGATTGGCATTCGCCATGCCCACCATGTTTTCAAGCCGGGCCAGCGCGTCACGCGGCGAGTTGGCGTGGATAGTGGCAAACGAGCCTTCATGACCGGTGTTCATGGCCTGCAGCATGTCCAGCGCCTCGCCGCCGCGCACCTCACCGAGGATGATGCGGTCGGGCCGCATGCGCAGCGCATTCTTTACCAGCGCGCGCTGCGATATCTCGCCTTTGCCCTCGATATTCGGCGGACGAGTCTCCAGCCGCACCACATGCGGCTGCTGCAGCTGCAGTTCAGCAGCGTCTTCGATGGTGACGATGCGCTCATACGCAGGGATGAAACCGGAGAGCACATTGAGCAGCGTCGTCTTTCCGCTGCCGGTGCCGCCGGAAATCAGAATATTCACCTTAGCCTTCGACAGCGCATCGAGCAGCACCGCGATGGGCGGGGTCAGGCTGCGAAATTGCAGCAGGTCGTCCACGGTCAATGGCTTCACCGAGAAGCGCCGTATGGACAGCATCGGACCGTCGAGCGCCAGCGGCGGGATGATCGCATTCACACGCGAACCATCCGGCAGGCGCGCATCCACCATCGGGCTCGACTCATCGATGCGCCGTCCCACCCGGGAAACGATTTTCTCAATCACCTTCAGCAGATGGTCATCGTCATTGAAAGTGATCGGTGTCAGCTCCAGCTTGCCGCGCCGTTCGACATAAATCTGGCTGTGCGTGTTTACCAGAATATCGGACACCGTGGGGTCGGCCAGCAAGGGTTCCAGAGGTCCGAAGCCCAGCATCTCGTGCTGCATATCGATCACCAGCTGGCGCCGCTCTGCCTGATTGACCATGATTTTTTCATCATCGATCAGCCGCTCGACCAGGTGCGACAGCTCACGCCGGAACTGTTCCGCGGACAGCTGCTGCAAACGCTCAAGGTCAATACGCTCCAGCAGGATCTGGTGCAGGCGATGCTTGAGCTGCTGGTAGGACGGCGAATGAAAGTCCATCTCACTGGCGTGGACAGGCTTGATCGGCGACACGACCGCCAGTCTCTCTCGATAACTCATTCATCGTTCTCCTTGGAATTGATAAGACATGGGTAGAGGCAGCCGGATCGCTCAATGCGCGGACTGACCGGCGGCATTGCGAACAAAAATGCGGCGTATGATGCTGCCGGACGATGTCGCATTACTATCGATCAGACGGTTCACCCATTCCGCGAGACTCTTGGATACCGAGCTGCTGCGCGCCAGCTGAAGCACGGGCACGCCCTGATTGATCGAATCATTGACGATGTCGTAATTGTTCGGTACCCGGTGAGCGACATGCTGATCGAGCACGCGCTCCAGCTCAGCCAGCGTGACGGCCGCCGAATTTTCATGACGGTTCAGCGTCAGCTGTATCTTGTCGCGCCGATAACCCAGAGAAGAAAAGATATCGAGCAATCGTCTTGCGTTGCGCAGGTAGGGCAAGGACTGCTGGAGCACAGGGAAGATCAGGTCTGAACTGTCAAGTGCTCGTATACTCACCGCATTCACCTGCCGGCCCATATCGATCACGATGAAATCAAAATGCCGTCTTGCGAGCTGCAGAACGCTCTCGAAATTTTCTGGTCGGATCTCTTCGGCAGGATCCGGATTGTCGGATGCAGCCAGCAGGCTGAAGCTGGGAGACACGCGCAGCGCGCCTGACTCCAGCAAGTTGATATCCAGCCGGGCACTGGCGGCGCATACATCGGCCAGCGTCATTGCCGGCTTCTGGTCGGACACATACAGCGCTGCATCACCGAACTGCTGATTCAGATCGATCAGCAGCACGCGCTTTCTGCCAAGCGTGGCCAGCGCATGCGACAGATTGGCGGCAATGAAGGTGGCGCCGCTGCCACCCTTGCAGGAAATGAAGGACAGTACCTTTCCATCTTCTGATGTCGATGCGTCCAGCTTGCGCGAAATGCGCTCGATGGCCAGCTCGATATCCGATTGCAGCACGGGCAGCGGCAGTACCTCGCGCACGCCGGCACGCATGGCAGCGATCAATGTCTCCGGCGAACGGTCCGATGACAGCAACATCATCACGGCCTTGGGAAATTGCTGAGCCAGTCGTTCCAGCATCGACACACCCTCGCCGGGAAAACTCGATGAATCGAAAACCACGATATCAGGCGTTGCTGGCGCCGCCAGACCTGTCTCGGCCTGCATGCTGGGCAAACCGGGCATTGCCACGACGGGAGGCTGCAGACGTTCGCAGGCGCGCGTTATCAGCGACACCAGCTCGGAATTCGTAGAGAGTATGAAAGCTTTCATGGCTCACCTTGAGGGTGTTGTTTCCATCGTAATCATCCGCAGCTGGCCGAGTCCATCGCTTCACGGGTCAGCGTGGTGGTGAATGCGGGCAGTGGAATCTCGGCCGGCAGAAAAGGAATCACTGTCTTGATCTTCAGCCCGGACACGATGGCTACCGTGGCAGAGACGCACGGCGTTCCCCCGCTGTCGCTGCTGGCGCTGCAGCTGCCGGGTTCATAGCTGATCTGCACATCACTATCGGCGAGCGTCGGCATCACTTGACGCATGCGCTGCAGGATGCGACTGTCATCCTTGCCGCAGACTATGGCGACACGCGCTCCCAGCGCCGTTGCTTCGTTAGCCGAGTTCATCACATACAAGACCCGGCCCAGCTCGAATACGCCGAGCAAAAGAATGAACAGACCACCGAGGGCCGCCACCAGCGCGAACTCGACCACCGCCGCGCCCTGCTCATGGCGGTGTCCTGGCCGGATGGGGGTGCGCGCTTTCATCCTGCCTGCCGCATCACGGTCTCTATCGGACCGAGCGTGATCGTCGGGCCTGTGATTACCAGCGGCAGCCCGATGAATGGAAACGCATATCCGTCAATGCGGACCGCAACAAGATGTATCGTTCCGTGGCCGGTGGCGACGCTCCGGTAGCTGGCCTGACTGGTGCCCTTGCACTCGCCCCAGTTCTTGCGGTCGCAGACTTTTACCTGCGAGGCAGACAAATTTGGCGCCAGCACCGGCCCGGAGCAATCGACATTGCCGTGCGCTGCCAGGCATCGCGCGTCCTCGACCAGTTCGCTGTAACCCTCGTTGTCGGGGCTTTGCAAGGACAGCAGGCGCGCCGATGCACGAACTGACTTGACCAGCGTGTTGTAGTTGTAGATCGCCCGTCCGTACTCGACAACGCCGAATGACAGCAGCAGCATCGGCAGCAGCAGTATGGCGAATTCGACGGCCGCCGAACCGCGCTGATGCCCGCGTTTTGATGACCGGTTCTTCTTGAATGAAGTCAGCACCATGATCGCCTCACTGCACCAGGGTTGCGACCAGAGGGCCGCTGGCATTTGAACCACCGGGCAATCCGTACGATGCGCAGGGGCTGTTGGCAGCATGTGCATCGCCGATATATTCCAGCATCATCCTCGGATACTGCGTGCTGCCTCCTCCGAGATTATTGCTGATCGGATGCAGCAGGAAAAAGCATCCCCAGGCGGTAATGGGCATCTTGTTATTGACGACATTGCCGCAGTCCAGCAAGGGGGCTGGCATCACGCGCCGGTCCTGACCGTGCAACTCAAGAAATTCTTTATCCTTGATCGACCCTTGGGTTTTCAGTCCTGTGATCTGATCCGTCTGATACGGCGTGTTGGCCGCTCGCCTGGCTGAGAAATCACCGAACGCATCTCTTCCGGCAGTCCAGGTGCTCGCCGTGTAGGCATAGCCACTGGAATCCGGCGGTGAATCATCCGGATTGGTGTTGCCCTGATAAATGCCGAAGCGCGTGTTGTAATCATTGGCGAGCGATGCCATCGCACCGGTTTCGCCGACAAACGTATTCGTTGCCGGCACATTGCATGCACCGCCGCCACGAATCTGCTGAGCCAGCTCGTTTGCGCCACCGGTGGGCGGCGTGAAATCTATCCATTTGAAGACACTTTGTGCCGTACCGGTCGTGTCTTTCGGATCCACGGCACCCATGTACCAGTCACCGGCAACCAGAGTGGTCGTGTTGCTGCATACGCCGGCCGGGAGGGCACAGGTCGATTGCGAAGGCTTGAGCGTCGCCGTGGCGGTTGCGCTCACTTGCTGCGCATTGATCGCTCCGCCGGGCAGCAGACTGAGCACCTGAATGAACCAGGTCGGTATGCCGGTTTTCGATGCCGTGCATCGTACATAGCGAACGGATTTCGCGCCGCTGCCGATTGCGCCCGCGCTGGCATAGGATCCGGAACCGTTGTCTGCGCTGAACTCGATACTGCCCGCATCGCTGTAATTGACGGCAGATTCCTGAAACAGCACTTTGTGCCGACTGCCGGCTGTAGCGCCAGCGGCCTCGGCAAGCAAAAGCTGATTATCATTCGCACCGGTCAGCTCCTGCGCAGCGGCGAGCGCGCAGGCATCGGCACTGTTCTGCAGCTCGCTCTTGACGACGTACAGCTTGCCCAGATCAAGCGCAAGGCCGGTAATGCCTACCATCGCCATCAGTGCGATGCCTACCAGCACCGCGACCGCACCGGACTCGCGATCGCGCGATGGCGGTCTTTTCATCGGGTGCATGCGTTGTACGAACAAGGGCGCTCTCATGATGAACACCGCCTCAGCGACCGACGCCAATAACAAAACTATTGTTGTTCTGCGGCGGCTCCTTGAAGCCGTTGCGGTAGCGACCGACCGCTTCGCGCGATGCCTGACCATCCATGGATTCGGGAATGTCTTTCTGACCGGCGTCGGGATTGAGTGTCTGTCGCGCGGCTGCCATCCGCGCAGATTCGCCGAACTGTCGATCCCAGTGCGTCGTGGTCTGCACGCAGGCGGCGAGTCCGGACAAGCAGCTCATGGCCAGCAGATTTCTGAAAATATTGTTCTTCATCGAAGTTCTCCTTATTTGACTTCGAAACCATCCGCCGCATTAGCCGGCTTGCTGCCACCGTCGGCTGCGGGCTTGCCCTCCAGCTGCCCGCCGAGGAATAGCTCGCTGCGGCTGGGATCGGTGTGACCATCGGTCGGCAGCCTGAGGCTGCCACTTACAGGCTTGACCAGACGAGGCGTGACGACGAAGACCAGCTCGGTGCGGTCTTGCTGAAAATCGGTGCTGCGAAACAGAGCGCCGATCAGGGGTATCTCGCCCAGAATCGGGAAGGCTTTGATGTTCGCCGTGCGGTTGTTCTTGATCAGTCCGCCAATCGCAAAGCTCTGGCCATCGGCGAGCTGTATCGTGGTCGACGCTCTGCGCGTCGTGATCAGCGGCAGCAGCGCAGTGGCGGTGTTGGTCAGGTTGCTGATGCCTACACCTTCGCGCGAGAGTTCCGAGACCTCGGGAGACACTTTCAGATTGATACGGCCACCCGCCAGCACGGTCGGCGTGAACTTCAGGCCGACGCCGAATTCTTTTTCTTCAAGCGTGATGCGATTGGTCAGCGCATCCTGCGCGACAGGGATCAGGATCTTTCCACCGGCGAGGAAACTACCCTCTTGTCCGCTGATGGCCATCACGTTAGGCTCCGCCAGTATCTTCACCAGCCCGTCTTTTTTCTCTGCCTCCAGAGTGAGCTTGGTGCCGGTCGCGCGCTGCGCCGTGACCGAGCCGGCGAGCGTATTGGTCAGAAACTGTGTCAGCAGACTGTAGGTCCACATGCCATTGCCGACACTGCCCTGCACGCCCGCACCCAGCTTGTCGATCAGCGTCTTGGAGACTTCAGCGATCTTCACCTCCAGCATGACCTGCTGCGCACTGCCGACGCTGAGCAGATTGATCACTCTGACCTGCTGCATCTGAAGATTGGACTGGATCTGCTGGGCGCTCTGGGCAGTGGCCTGAGTGGCCATGCCTTCCTGCTGCGCTGCTGTGCTCATCATCGCCGGGCGGCGCACATAGGCGGTGGCGAGATCGACCGCCCGCGTGACCGCAATCGCATCGCTGACCGTCCCTGACAGCACCAGACTGTCGGCGGCGGCAGTCACCCGAATGTCCTGCTCATCCGGCATGAGTTCGCGGAAGGTCGCCATCAGCGCACCGGGATCCATCGTCACTTCCACATCGATCACGCTGCAGGCACCGGTCTTGCCCTGCAAGATCATGTTGGTCGTTCCTATGGAAATCCCCAGCAGGTAGAGCGTCTCCGGCGAAACCAGCATCGCCTGCGCGACATTCGGATTGCCGAGTGTCCGGTTGGTCACATGCTCGGGCAATTTGAGCAAGGTCGATTTGCCAATGGGCAGAGAGATCTTTGCCGGCGCGGCCACTTCGCCATTGCACGTCATTCCCGTCATCATGTTGGCAGGCGCCGGCTTGTTCTCAGCGGCGGCCTCTCGGACCAAGGGTATGAGAAAGATAACTGCGACGACCCATGCGCCGACAGCAGGTCGCAATTTCAACAGAGTTTCAGAAGGCTTCATGATGTTTTTCCTTCGCTGTGCAGAGGGCAACTCAGTAACACTCCTGCGAGCTGCGCAGGCCATTGATCACGCCGACACAGTCGGCTGTCTTGACGGTCGATGCGGGCACAGTCGCCGGGGCGGCTACCGGGGCTGGCATTACCGGCGCTGGTGCTGGACGGCGTGTCTGTGGCGATGAACGTTTTGGTGCGACCGCTTTTTCGGTGGCTGCGGCGCCTGTCGCCATTGCCTGCAGCGCCAGCAGATCGGACTTGGTCGCACCGGCCGTGCGTATCGCATTCGGATCAACCTGATTGCGCAACACGAGCGACAGACTGCCGACGCTGCGCGCGAGATCGATTTTTTCAGCTTCCTCGGGAGTGACTTCCAGCGTGACGGCATTCACCACGCGCGGCTTGGTCTCATCGCGACTGACTTCCTGCGCAACGGCGAGTACCAGTATTTTTTCGAGCACGATCTTCGAAATGTTCTGATCGCGGAGGGTGCGGTCCCCGTCTTTTTGCGTGTTGACGATGATGTCCACGTAATTGCCGGGCAATGCAAAGCCCGCGACACCGATCACGTCGTTCACTCTGACCGTAATCGCGCGCTTGCCCTCGGCGATCACCGCCGACAGGCCGCCCTGCGTGCCAAGCGGCGCGAGCTTCGCATCGAGCACCGGCTCGCCGCGCTGCAGCGCGCTTTTGAGCACGCGTCCCTCAAGTTTTGCGATGTCCGGATGCGATCCCGGCGGCAAACTGTCTCTGGGCCAGTCGACCAGCTTCACCAGTTCAGGCGTGAGCCGCTGCCCGAGACTGATTTCTGTGGCCGCGACGGCTATGCGCGTGATGCCGCTGTTGGATTGATGATCCAGCCAACGGTCTGCCAGCATCACCGCCAGCAGACCGGACAGAATGGCCACGGCCAGTACGATGAGTGTTCTTGTATTCTTCATGCTGCCTCCTGCGCGATGCCTTCAATGGCGTGCGATGAGCAGGGCCAGGACCGTTCCTGTCGCAATCACCGCTCCGTATGGAATCAACAGACTCTTGTTTTGCGGCGCGACTTTCGCGTTTGCCGCGCTGCGCAATCCCCGGTGGCGCAGACAGATGCCGAACTGCCTGATCCGCCTCGGATCGCCGTGCAGCTGCCACTGGAACAGCGCAATCACCCAGACACCGCCGATCAGCGCAGTCAGCAAGGCGACGTCAAGGGTCAGCGCAGCGCCCGAGTACAGCCCGATCACCGCCATCAGCTTCACATCACCCGCGGCCATGCCCTTGAGCAGATACAGCGGCATGAACACCATCAGTCCGACCAGACCACCGAGCAGCGAGGCGGTCAGTCCCTGACCGCCGGGTGCGAACACCGACAGCATCAGCGCCGCTGCGGCGCTGGGAGCCAGCAGCTGATTCGGTATCCGCCATTGCCTGAGATCGGTCCATGCGGCGACGAGCACCGTCAGTAGCAATCCGGCGACTGCGGTGACTGCGGGAAGACTGTTGGCGAGCAGTTTCATGAGAGAGTCAGCCCTTTGCCTTTGACATCAGAGATAAACGCTGGCCGGAACTGTGCTGCGGTTCCGTCCGGCCAGCCGGACGCCGCGCTCCTCTCAGAGCTGGCCTTTGATCGTTTCGAAGGCCGCCTTGACCTTCAGCCCGATCTCGGACACCAGAACCACGATCACCGCTGCGATCAGCGCAATGAAAATGCCGTATTCGACCGCCGTCGCGCCGCGCTCGTCAGTGAGGAAATCATTCACTTTTTCAGTCAGAAATTTCATGGGTCACTCCTAATGACAGGTAAGAAAATCGAAGCCTTGTCTTTTGCCGGACTGAAACGGACTTCCCATTTGGCGCCGGCAGGATCAGACTTCTGCTTTGTCCGCATTGCCACTACGGCGACAATCCGGGCTAACCGACAAATATTGCTTATTTGTCATCGTCGAGTGTAGGGAGAGTGAACACTCTCGGAAATAGTGCAATTGCACTAAGGCTTGTGTCGAATTAATAACAATTTAGGGGAATATAATGGGATTTACCGTGGGTGAACGCTCACAAGCTTATGGTTTTTTTACCCCGGATTGATCCGGTTCCCACCGCTTTGCACTGCAGTCAACCCTGTCTCTGCGCCAGAAAAAAGGAAGCTCGATGAAAGCTCAGGAAATCAGCCGCCGCCCCAAAAAAGAGCCCGCCTCATGCTGCGATGGTCATGAAGGACACGATCATCCGGCCGCAGTACCGGTTGCCGATGACAAGCCCTACACCGATCCGGTCTGCGGAATGAAGGCAGCGGCCAATCCGGAAAAATCGGCCGTACACGACGGGCAGACCTATTACTTCTGCAGCACAGGCTGCGTCGCCAAATTCAACGCCGATCCGATGCGCTATCTGTCGCCGGACAGAAAAAACGGGCCGACCGGCCCGGCCGATGCGATCTACACCTGCCCGATGCATCCGGAAATCCAGCAAGTCGGCCCGGGCAGCTGCCCTATCTGCGGCATGGCGCTGGAACCCATGCACGCGACGATGGAGGAAGACACCTCTGAGCTGGACGACATGACGCGCCGTTTCTGGTTCAGCCTCGTGCTGTCGCTGCCCTTGTTGATGCTGACGATGGGTGAGCTCGTCGGCATCGATGGCGCAGCGCTGCTCGGACATCAGGCCAGCATGTGGGTGCAGGGACTGCTGGCGACACCGGTCGTGCTCTGGTTCGGCTGGCCCTTCATTGAACGCGGCGCGCAATCGTTCAGGAGCGGTCACCTGAACATGTTCAGCCTGATTTCGATTGGCGTGATCGCTGCCTGGCTGTTCAGCGCGGTCGGCTTGCTTTTCCCCGACATGCTGCCCGGGGCCTTCAAGATGAACGGCATGGCGCCGCTGTATTTCGAGGCCGCTGCGGTGATCGTCACGCTGGTGCTGGTCGGGCAGGTGCTGGAACTGCGCGCACGCTCGCGCACGAATGCCGCCGTCAGATCCCTGCTCGCGCTGGCGCCCGCGACCGCGATTCGTATCGGTTCGGATGGCAGCGAAAAAGAAGTGCCGCTGTCTGAAGTGCGCATCGGCGACACGCTTCGGGTGAAACCCGGCGCGAATGTGCCGGTCGATGGCGTGGTCAGCGACGGTCAGTCCACGGTGGATGAATCCATGCTGACCGGCGAGCCCATGCCAGCGGCAAAACAGGCCGGCAGCAACGTATCGGCAGGCACTGTCAATCAGCAGGGTGCATTCGTGATGCGCGCCGAGCGTGTCGGCGCCGACACCCTGCTGTCGCAGATCGTGAATCTGGTGAATCAGGCCGGGCGCTCGCGGGCGCCGATACAAAAGCTCGCTGATCAGGTGTCGGGCTGGTTCGTGCCGGCGGTGATCGCCGTCGCCGTCATGGCTTTCATCGTATGGGCTGCGTTCGGTCCCACGCCGGGACTGGCGAACGGTCTGGTCGCTGCCGTGTCCGTGCTGATCATTGCCTGTCCCTGCGCACTCGGACTGGCGACACCGATCTCGATCATGGTCGGTGTAGGCCGCGGTGCGCGCGATGGCGTGCTGGTAAAAGATGCCGAAGGTCTGGAGCTGATGGAAAAAGTCGACACGCTGGTGGTCGACAAGACTGGCACGCTGACCGAGGGTAAGCCTCAGGTACAGCAAATTATCGCGAACGAAGGATTCGCGCGCGCTGACGTACTGGTGCTGGCCGCCGCGCTGGAGAAGCAGAGCGAGCATCCGCTCGCACAAGCGATTCTCGGCCACCTGATCGCTCAGGGATTGCCGGTACTGCCAGTCGAGGGATTTACCTCCGTGACGGGCAAAGGCGTACGCGGCGCTATCGACGGTCAGGCTGTGTTGCTCGGCAACGCCCTGCTGCTGAAAGAAGCGGGCATCGACACCCGTGCGCTCGATGCGAAAGCCGATGAATTGCGCGATCAGGGCCACACGGTGATGTTCGTCTCGGTGGGGGACCGCTGTGCCGGCCTGATTAGTGTCGCCGACAGCATCAAGCCCGAAAGCCGAGAAGCGATACGCCTGCTGCATGCGGAAGGCGTGAAGATCGTGATGCTCACGGGCGACAATGCCAAGACCGCGCGCGCCGTGGCCGTCAGTCTGGGCATCGATACCGTGCATGCGGAAGTACTGCCCGAGGACAAATACCGGCATGTGCAGGCGCTGCAGCAGCAAGGACATGTCGTGGCCATGGCGGGGGATGGGGTCAACGATGCACCGGCGCTCGCGCAGGCGAATGTCGGCATTGCAATGGGCACCGGCACCGATATCGCGATGAACAGTGCGCGCATCGTGCTGGTTAAAGGGGATCTGCGCGGCATCGCAAGGGCGCGCCAGCTGTCGCGCGCGACCATGCGCAATATCCGGCAAAACCTGTTCTTTGCGTTCGTCTACAACTTTGTCGGCGTTCCGATCGCAGCGGGTGTGCTGTATCCGTCGCTCGGCCTGCTGCTGTCGCCGATGATCGCCAGCGCAGCGATGAGTCTGTCGTCAGTATCGGTGATAGCGAATGCGCTGCGCCTGAAGAACGCCGAACTGTGAAACGACGTGCAAGCGATGTACGGGCAAAGGCGCAATGAACGGGCAGGCCCAGTTGAGCGCTCGCCCTCGCTGCGCCTGTTTTATGCGCTATGGCCGGACGAGCAGACGCGCAACCGACTGTCTGCGCTGCAGACCGGCATCCACGGTCGCAAGGTCGACCCCGCCAATTTGCACCTGACGCTCGCCTTTCTGGGCAGCCAGCCGCGTGATTCATTCAGGATGCTGGAAGGCGTGATGAACGCGCTCGCGCTGACGCCGTTCACCCTGACCATTAATCAATACGGTTATTTCAGCAAGCCGCAGATCGTCTGGGCGGGTCCGTCGTCACCCCCCGAGGCGCTGATTTCGATGCAGCGCTCGCTGTGGCAATCGCTGCTCGATCACGGCGTTGCGCTGAAACCAGTCGCCGGCTTCCGGCCGCATGTAACACTCGCGCGCGATGCCGAGCGCCTCAGTCGCGATTGGGAGGCTGATATCGCATGGTCAGTGGGAACGATCGCGCTGGTGGAATCGATCGCAATTCCGGGCGGCGTCCGGTATCGCCCGATTGCGAGCCGGCAGTTCTGATCAGCGGGGGCTTGAGGGCTGTGCTTGCGCAGCCTGCGCTTGCGCGCGTTCTGCGAGCTTGCGCAATGCATGAGCCGCCGCGACAAAACCAAAGCTCGCGGTGACCACGACGGAAGACCCATAGCCCGCGCAATTTAGTCCGGTGACGCCCTCATCATCGCCCGTGTCATCCGCTGCCCCGTCCGTCGCGCAGACCTCGGGCATCTTCACCGGCTCGGAGGAATAAATCGCATCGATGCCGAATTTGTGTTTCGTGCCACGCGGGAAGCCATGCACGCGTCGCAGCTGCTTGCGCACGCGCGCCAGCAAAGGCTCCTGCTCGGTGCGTGACAAATCGCAGACCTCGATGCGCGTGGGATCGATTTGCCCGCCCGCGCTGCCTATCGTGATCAGCGGTATCTGCTGCTGCCGGCAGTGAACGATCAGCGCTGTTTTGGCGCGCGCATCGTCGATCGCATCGATCACGTAGTCAAAGTGCCCCGGTGGAATCCAGCTTGCCACGTTGTCAGCACCGATGAATTCCTCGATGCCATGGACCTCGCACTGCGGATTGATCTGCGCGATGCGCGCCTTCAGCGCGTCGACCTTGGCCTGTCCCAGCGTGTCGGTCAGCGCATGAATCTGGCGGTTCACATTGGATTCGGCCAGATGGTCGAGATCGATCATCGTGATCTCGCCGATCGCGCTGCGCGCCAGCGCTTCCACTGCCCACGATCCGACGCCACCCACGCCGATCACGCAGACATGCGCGCGACGGAACGCTGCCAGCGCATGCGCGCCGTAGAGGCGTGCGATGCCGCCAAAGCGGCGTTCGAAGTCGATATCGTCCGTCGGGGCGGGAGTGAGGGGAAGTACGCTGGCCATGCCGGCATTTTAACGGACGGCAAGCGCGGCGATGCTCTAGACTAACGGGTGTTATGCCGCCTTCCCTGCCGCAGTTTTCCCCTCTGTTCCGGCTGATCGCCGTCGCCGTCACCGCGCATGTCGCGCTGGGTGCGGCACGGGTGACGACGGCACTGTATGCGCTGTCGCTGCAGGCCTCGGCTTTCACGGTGGGCACGCTGATCGCCTTGTTTGCCGTATTCCCGATGCTGCTGGCCGTGCCCATGGGGCGGGTCATCGACCGCATCGGCGTGCGCCGGCCGCTGATGGCCGGTTGTCTGCTGGCTTCCGCCGGCGTCGTGCTGGCGGCCACGGTCCGCGGTCTGACGGTGCTGTATCCGGCAGCGATACTGATCGGCACCGGCTTCATGGCCATCTTCATCAGCGCGCAACATGCGGTCGGTGCGCTGGCGCCGCCGGATCAGCGCACGGCCAGCTACAGCCGGCTGTCGCTGGGCTTTTTGATTTCTTCTTTCACAGGCCCGCTGATCGCCGGTTTTGTGATCGACCATAGTCACTATTCGGTCGCGTATCTCAGCTGCGGCGCATTCACGCTGGCGGCTTTCGCCTTGTCGGCCAGCGGCGCGCTGCGCAGCCTGCCCATCACGACGGCGCCCGCCAGTCAGCGCAAGGGCAGCCCCTTGCAATTGCTGCGTGATCGCGAGCTGCGTCGGATTTACATCGTCGGCATCCTGCTCGCTGCCGCCTGGGATTTGTTTACTTTCGTCACACCGATACGCGGCTCTCAGCTCGGCTATTCCGCGTCAACCATAGGCATGATCCTGGCCACGTTTGCGGCCGCAACCTTCGTCGTGCGGCTGGCCATGCCCGGTATCGTGCGTCGCTATCGCGAGTGGCAGATACTGACCGCCGCGCTGAGCGTGGCGGCCTGCTGCTACCTGCTGTTCCCTTTCACGGAGCAGCCACTGACGCTGGCGGCGACGGCCTTCGTGCTGGGGCTGGCGCTCGGCTCCGGCCAGCCGAATGTGCTGGCGCTGCTGCATACGAACGCTCCGCCTGGCCGCGGCGCGGAGGCCATAGGAATTCGCGCTACCATAGGCAATGCCAGTTCGGCCTTCCTGCCGCTGGCGTTCGGTGCGGCAGGCGCGACACTGGGCTTGCTGATCGTGTTCTGGGGATTAGGCGCGATCATTGCCGGCGGCGTGCCGCTGGCGGCGCGCAAGGCGCTCGCACAGTCGCAGAGCCCGCCCTCAACCCATGACGCTTGATTGATTCATCCACAGGAAAAAAAGATGTCCATCGCTGACCTTCGCCGCGACTATAGCCACGCAACGCTCTCCGAGCTTGACGTCGATCCGGATCCGATCAGGCAATTCGAACAGTGGTTTCAGCAGACGCTGGCCGCCGAAGTGCCTGAGCCGAATGCAATGAGCCTGGCCACCGTGGGCAAACAAGGCAAGCCCTCGCTGCGCATCGTGCTGCTCAAGGATGTCGATGCGCGCGGCTTCACCTGGTATACCAACTATGAAAGCCGCAAGGGCGACGATCTGCTGGCTAATCCGCATGCGGCGCTGACCTTTCACTGGATACCGCTGGAGCGGCAGGTGCGCATCGAGGGCCGCGTGGAAAAAGTCGATGCCACCGACAGCGATGCCTATTTCGCTATCCGTCCGGTCAAAAGCAGGCTGGGCGCGATCGCCTCGGCACAAAGCCGCCCCATTGAAAGCCGCGAGCTTCTGGAAAAGCGCTTCGCGCAAGCCGAGGCACAGCATGGCGATAATCCGCCGCGTCCCGCGCACTGGGGCGGGTATCGGCTGATACCGGAGTGGATCGAGTTCTGGCAGGGGCGCCGCTCGCGTCTGCATGATCGCATCGTCTACACGCGTCAGCCCGACGGTCAGTGGAGCCGGCAGCGACTGCAACCCTGACAGGCCACTGGTTTCCTTGCGGGAATTTCTGATATTTTTTTAGAGCGATATCAATATCCTGCAAGCACAAGCACTTCATAGTCAGCCGCTGGAGGCGACTATCGAATGTTGTGGGAAAAAAAATTCCATCAGTGGATAGCGCAGATGCGCAGCGAAACCCGGCTGCCTCTGCGCGTGAGTTTGTGGAACGGGCGCCATTTCGATCTGGGCATGAGCACACCCGAAGTGACGATACGGGTGCCCTCAGCCTCGTCGCTGGTCTATCTGCTCAATCCCTCGCTCGACAACCTTGGGCGCGCCTATATCGAGGGCAAGCTGGAGGTCGAGGGCCGGCTGCAGGCCATCATTGAAGTCGCCAACACGCTGGCAGAAAAAGGACTGGCCACCGGTTCTCGCCTCGGCCAGCTATTCACACCGCGCTCCCATTCGCGCGTACAAGATAAATCGGCCATCGAATATCACTACGATGTGTCGAACGAGTTCTATCAAAGCTTCCTCGATCCGGCGATGGTCTATTCCTGCGCGTATTTCGAACACGGCACCGAGGACCTGGCGACCGCACAACGAAAAAAGATCGACCATATTCTCACCAAGATCAGCATCCGTCCCGGCGATACGCTGCTGGATATCGGCTGCGGCTGGGGCGCTTTGGTCATGCGCGCCGCAGAACGATTCGGTGCACGCTGCACCGGTATCACGCTATCGAAAAATCAGCAGGCATTTGCGACAGAACGTATCGCCGCCGCCGGACTATCTGACCGGGTCACCATTGAACTGCTGGATTACCGTGATGTGGAGGGCAAATTCGACCGCATCACCAGCGTCGGCATGTTCGAGCATGTCGGGCTGACGAATCTGCCCATCTATTTTCGGAAGATCGCCAGCCTGCTGAGCGATGACGGGCTGGCGATGAACCATGGCATCACCACGACCAACACCGATCACAGCACCGCCCGCTATGGCGCCGGCGAATTCATCGAGAACTACGTGTTCCCGCACGGCGAGCTGCCGCATATCGGCACCGTGCTGACGGCCATGCAGGATGGTGGTCTGGAAGTGCTGGATGTCGAAAACCTGCGCCGCCATTACGCACGCACCTGCGCGCTGTGGGCAGAGAATTTCGAGAATCATGGCGCGCACATCAGCACGCTGGTAGATGCGCGTCGCTACCGGATATGGCGCATCTATCTGGCTGGCTGCGCACATGCATTCCGGCATGACTGGATATCATTGAATCAGGTGGTGTGCGGCAAGGCCGGGCGCGATGCCGGCAGCCTGCCCTGGTCACGGCGCCATATGTACGGCGCCTGAAGCGCGGCATGCGAGATGTCGAGCATGAACTACGGCGCCTGAAGTGCGGCGTATGAAGTGCGGCGCATGAATTATTTTCTGGCCCGTTCAGTGAATACTTTCCTGAACTTCGCCACCTTGGGTGCCACGACGAACGCGCAGTATGACTGCATCGGGTGATTGATGAAGTAGTTCTGGTGATAATCCTCGGCGCGATAAAAAATGGGGGCTTCGGCCAGCTCGGTGACAATCGGCGCATCCCAGACATGGGCCATCTCGGCAATCACCTGCTTCGCGACTGTCATTTGCCCGGCATCATGGGTGTAGATCACTGACCGATACTGCGTGCCCACATCATTGCCCTGCCGGTTCAGCGTAGTCGGGTCATGGATCGTGAAAAACACCTCAAGAATTTCACGGTAGCTGGTCTCGGCGGGGTCAAAATGAATACGCACCACTTCCGCATGCCCGGTGTCGCCACCGCACACTTCTTCGTAGGTCGGGTTGGGATTGCGCCCGCCGCTGTAACCGGACTCGACTTGCCGCACGCCCCGCATCTGCTGGAAGACTGCCTCAAGGCACCAGAAGCAGCCGCCACCGAGCGTGCAGATATGAAGCGCTGACTGTTGGTTGTTGTTTGTACTGTCGCTCATGGGCACCCCGGATATATTTTCAGCTCGCAGTGAAAGTCATTGTATCGAAATCAGCTGACCTGCATCCGGTCGGGCCATCAGAGCATCCGTCAGAGCAGCGCCCACTGATCGGTATGGTGACGGCGTACATTCAGCAATCCCAGAAAAAATGAGGTTTGGGGATCGCGGTTCGGCACACGGAAAAAACCATCGGCCTGCAGGTGATCCAGCGCCATCGCAGTCAGATTAAATGCCGTATATTCATCAATTTCCATTTGATCGCCATTCTCAAACACACCATATCCGGTCAGCGGCGTGAGCTCGCGGATTTTTTCGGACTTGGCCCGGTCCTCGGGCCTCAGATCGAAATTGCTCCATCCCCATTTCCAGGTTCCGGCTTTGGTTGAATAAGAACCTACGAACACCGTATCGGCATCGACCATATTCTGTCCCTGTTCATTGTCGAACCGAAGTTTGTACGTGACCGGATCCAGTTGCCAACGTGCCCAGCTCGACAGACGATACACGTCCTCGAGCCGCTGCTGTCTGGTCTCCATCTCTGCCATGACCCTGTCGATATACTGAGCAAATTCTTCATCGTTCATTGCACTGCTCCCCGTAACCATGATTAAAATTATCAATATATAAATATTAAAGAGCTTTGTGTGCCTGATGCCGTGAAACAGGAGCGTCATGTGGCAGGCAGACTACGACAGTCCACGCGGAACCCTGCCCTCTGGGCGGGCAATGAACACATAAATAATTTATTCCGAGGAATATTTATCCGCAGCGCGAGCCGCCACGAGAACAGACTCAGCCCGTTTGAAACTGCAGGGTCTGCGCCTGAAGCAGCGAAGGGAGGATGATGTTGCACAGCGTCTCACGCTGGAAGATCTCCCGGCCAACCTGATCGGTGACGGGCTGATCCGCCATCACCAGACATAGTTCATCAAGACTGAACGCTTGCCATCGTTCGTCCACAGGAAGCCACAAGCTGGCCGAACTCACGTCATCAAGCACAGGATGGGTATCGTGCGTGCACCACAGCGCGAGCAGCCCATGCAACGGACAGGCCGGAAGATCGGTCCCGGGCGGCATGCGGTCATACAGCGCAAGCGATGGACGATGCGCTGCGATCGCATCCCCCAGTGCGACTTCAGGTCGCTCCAGTGGCAGCAAGCGCGCGCCTATGCGCAGCAGCGCAAAATACAGCACCAGCGCATCCGGATGCCCTTGCCCGATATAGGCCACCGTATCGCCCTGCGCGATACCCCATTCACCCTGCAGTCGCGCCGACGCGCGCTCGATGCGCGCCCAGAAACGACGATAGGTGATCACCCTATCCGAAAGCAAATGACAACGCGCATCGCCATTAACGGTCGCATGACGGCGCAGCATGGCCAGCAAATCAGGCTTTTCAGGAATGGGTTCGATCATGGTCGCGCGCATTGTAAGCACACCTTGCCCAACGGCAAATGGATATTTTGGGCATAATCACAGATTCACAACCCGCCCGCCATCATGTCCAGCCAGCCATTACGACTGCCCGATCCCGAACTCGACGAAGCCGACTTCCGTCGCGCGCTGTCGCAATTCGCCACTGGTGTGACCGTGATCACCACGCGCGACGAACACGGCGGCTTTGTCGGACTGACCGCCAGTTCCTTCAACTCCGTATCGCTGACCCCGCCGCTGGTGCTGTGGAGCCTGTCGGCCGGCGCGCGCACGATGCCGCTGTTCAGGGCGAATTCGCATTACGTGATCAATGTACTGGCAGCCGATCAGGCGGCACTTGCCGAGCGGTTCGCCAGTCGCATCGAGGATCGTTTTCAGGGAGTGGGTTTTGATCTGTCGTCCACCGGCCTGCCGATACTGCATGGGGTGGCCGCCTGGTTCGAATGCCACAACCGCAGCCGCTATCCGGAAGGCGATCATGTGATCTTTGTCGGCGAAGTGGAGCGCTGCGCGCACGAACCCAAGCCGGGACTGGTCTATCACCGCAGCCGTTTCGGTGCGGTGGACATCAGCTAATCAGTAATCTGTCCAGCACACCTGCCGAATCAAACGCTGCGCGGCGCAGCCGGTCGTTGATGCCCAGCCAGGCATCGTCCACAGGCGGGCATTCGACAATGATCAGCTCGGCGCCGGCCGCATCCATCTCCCGCAATCCCGCATAGAGCTGATGCGCATAGGCATCCGCACCGGAAGGCATGGGCCTGCAGGCGATCATTCGCTTGCCCTGCACACCCGGTTCGGTGCGCTGCATCAGCGCGTAACTGCGGCCCGCATCGTCCATGCGCTGCATCAGCCTGCCAAGTTCTCCTGCAGTCGCCAGCGCGACCGGGGTGCGCGGTGCGTAATGCGCATCCAGACTACCCGAGACACGCGGCGCAGCGGTATCCGGCAGAGCGGGCATGCGTCCCAGCACCTCGGCGATTTGCGCGCCACTGATCTGTCCGGGACGCAGCAACACAGGACCGATCGTATCGAGGCGCGTCAGATCAATGATGGTGGATTCGATGCCCACATCGCACTGCCCGCCATCGAGCACGGCAGCGAGCGGCCCCTCGCCGGGCGGCCCGAATTCATCGATCACATGCTGCGCGGTGGTCGGGCTCACATGACCGAAACGATTGGCCGACGGCGCGGCTATACCGCCCTGCCCGGCGCGAAATTCCGCCAGCAAGGCGCGCGCGACCGGATGCGAAGGACAGCGCAGGCCGATCGAGTCTTGTCCGCCGGCGACGGCGGCCGGCACATTCGCAGCGCGAGGCAGGATCATCGTCAGCGGACCCGGCCAGAAAGCCGTGGAGAGCTTGATCGCTTCTGCCGGCAGCCGGCTCACCCAGCGGCCGAGGTCAGCGTCGCAAGCGACATGCACGATCACAGGGTGATTCGAAGGTCTGCCCTTCGCGGCGAAAATCGCAGCGACCGCTGCCGGATTCGACGCGTCGGCGCCAAGGCCGTAGACCGTCTCGGTCGGGAAAGCGACCAGCTTGCCTGCTTCCAGAAGACGCGCAGCTTGCCGTAGGTCGCCAATCTCAGGTGTCATGAATCCAGGCCCGACAATCCATGCTCAGGGCTCCAGGCCCAGTATCCGGCATGCCGACGCGCACTGGCTGATCGCCTGATCGAGTGTGGGCGCCACAAAGCTCACATGCCCCATCTTGCGGCCGCGTCGCGGATCATCCTTGCCGTACAAATGAAGGTTGGCGCCGGGCAGCGCCAGCACCTGATCCCACGCGGGCTCGCGCGGCGTGTCACTGCCAGGCATGAACCACAGATCGCCCAGCAGATTCAGCATCACCGCCGGCGAATGCTGACGTGCATCGCCCAGCGGCAGCCGAGCCATCGCGCGCACCTGCTGCGCAAACTGGCTGGTGACACAGGCATCGATCGTGTAATGGCCGCTATTGTGCGGACGCGGCGCCATCTCGTTGACGACCAGCGAGCCATCTTTCAGCACAAAAAATTCGACGCACAGCACGCCGACATAATCGAGACGATGGATGATCTCCAGTGCCGCCGCCTGCGCGCGGCTGGCGCACTCGGGCGTGACATTCGGGCCGGGCACGGTGGTCGTGAACAGAATGCCGTCACGATGCACATTCTCGGCAATCGGATACACGGCCGCATCGCCATCGGCACCGCGGGCCGCGAGCACGGACACCTCATAGGCCAGCGGCAGCATTTTTTCGAGCACGCATTCGACACCTTTCATGCCGTCGAACGCCGAACGCACCTCGTCTTTGCTGCTGACCCGCACCTGCCCCTTGCCGTCATAGCCGAGACGATTAGTCTTCAGGATGCCCGGCAGCAGTGAATCAGGCAAGGCATCGATGTCCGCCACCGAGGCGATGCGCTGATGCGGCGCCGGCAGTACGCCCGAGCGCTGTGCGCATTCAGTGAAGAATTTTTTCTCCGCCAGCCTGTCCTGTGCAATCGATACCGCTGCCGCCGATGGCGCAACAAAGGCTTGCTGCGCCAACGCAGAAAGACTGTCAGCAGGAACATTCTCGAATTCGGTCGTGACCGCCGAGCACTCGGCACCCATGCGCGACAGTGCCGCGGCATCAGTGTAAGAGGCGCAGATCAGATCGTCCGCCGCATGCCCGGCCGGACAATCCCTCGCCGGTTCCAGCACAGCGACCTTGTAACCCATTGCCTGCGCGGCATGCACGAACATGCGGCCGAGCTGGCCACCGCCCATCACGCCGAGCCAGGTGGAAGGTGAAGCCTGAGGTTTGAACGAATCAGCGGAAACAGTCTTGGAAGTCATGCCGGCAATGTCATCGCCATCGCAGCCTGCGTCTGCTGTGCGCGGAAATGGAGGAGTTTGTCAGCGAGCGCAGCATCATCGACCGCCAGCATGGCAATCGCAGACAGTGCCGCATTCGCCGCACCCGCCTCGCCGATCGCGAACGTCGCCACCGGTATGCCCTTGGGCATCTGCACGATAGACAGCAGCGAATCTTCGCCGCGCAGATATTTGGACGGCACCGGCACACCGAGCACCGGCACGATAGTTTGCGAGGCCACCATGCCCGGCAAATGGGCGGCGCCACCGGCTCCGGCGATGATCGCGCGCAGTCCGCGCGAGCGCGCCGATTTTGCATAGTCGAACATCTGGTCCGGCATACGGTGCGCGGAAATCACCTGCGCCTCATGCGGCACGCCGAATTCTTTCAGCATCGCCACCGCATGCTGCATCACCTCCCAGTCTGAGGATGACCCCATCACGATACCGACCACAGGCTTGGCTTCGCTCATCTCAGTCCTCAGTCCTTCAGTTCCTGTCCGGTCAGGCGCTGCAGCGCCTCGCGGTATTTGGCGCCGGTTTTTTCGATCACGTCGGCAGGCAGCGCCGGCGCAGGCGCGGTCTTGTTCCAGTCTTTCAGGGTTTCCAGATAATCGCGCACGAACTGCTTGTCGAACGAAGGCGGCGATAGTCCCTCGGCATATGAATCGGCCGGCCAGAAACGCGATGAATCCGCGGTCAGTACTTCATCCATCAGGTGCAGCACGCCGTGCTCATCCAGTCCGAACTCGAATTTGGTGTCGGCGATGATGATGCCCTTCCCCGCTGCATAATCAGCGGCCGCCTGATAGAGCCTGATACTGATATCGCGCATCTTCGCGGCAAGCTCCTTGCCGATGCGCTGTTCCATATCCTCGAAACTGATGTTCTCGTCATGCTCGCCGATATCAGCCTTGGCCGCGGGCGTGAAGATGGGCTGCGGCAGCCTGGCGGCCATTTTCAATCCGGCTGGGAGAGGTATCCCGCAGACAGCGCCGGTCGATTGGTAGTCCTTCCAGCCCGATCCGATCAGATAACCGCGCACCACGGCTTCCACCAGTATCGGCTTTAAACGCTTGGCCACCACCGCGCGACCGCGCACCTGCTCGACTTCATTGGCCGCTACCACGGATTCCGGCGTCACACCAGTCAGGTGATTCGGCACGATATGACCGAGCTTCGCAAACCAGAAGTCCGACATCTGGTTCAGCACCTTGCCCTTCGCGGGTATCGGCTCATTCATCACCACATCAAAGGCGGACAGACGGTCAGTGGTGACGATCAGGATCTTGTCGTCACCGACCGCATAGTTGTCGCGCACCTTGCCGCGGCCCAGCAAAGGCAGCGAACTGATGGTGGATTGATAAAGACTGTTCATTGAAATATTTCCGGGTGAATCTATGAAGACGCCGGATGCCGGCCTGCGCCGGCATGAGATTTTATGGTCATCGCTAACTGTGCCATGATTTCGCACACGCGCAGGTCCAGCGTCTTTTGTAAAACCACGAGTACTGCGATTACTTGACGACCTGCGACAGCTCGCCCTTCTTGTACTTCTCCGCCATTTTTTCCATTGGCAGCGGCTTGATTTTCGCAGCCTGACCTTCGCAACCGAATGACAGATAACGCGCCTTGCAAATCTGCATTGCCGCTTCGCGTGCCGGCTTCAGATAATCGCGGGGATCAAATTTCGACGGATTCTCTGCCAGATAACGACGTACCGCCGCCGTCATCGCCAGACGGATATCGGTGTCGATATTGATCTTGCGCACGCCATGCTTGATGCCTTCCTGAATCTCTTCGACCGGCACGCCATAGGTTTCTTTCATGTCACCGCCAAACTGACGGATCTCGGCCAGCAATTCCTGCGGCACGCTGGAAGAGCCATGCATCACCAGATGCGTGTTCGGAATGCGCTGATGGATTTCCTTGATACGGTCAATCGCGAGAATGTCACCGGTAGGCTTGCGCGAGAATTTGTACGCGCCGTGGCTGGTGCCAATCGCAATCGCCAAGGCATCGCACTGGGTCTGGCGCACGAAATCCGCTGCCTGTCCGGCGTCGGTCAGCAACTGCTCGCGGGTCATCGTGCCTTCCGCGCCATGGCCGTCTTCCTTGTCGCCCTTCATGGTTTCCAGCGAGCCGAGCACGCCGAGTTCGGCTTCCACCGTCACGCCGATCGCATGCGAAAACTCGACGACTTTCCTGGAGACTTCGACGTTGTATTCATAGCTGGCGACCGATTTGCCGTCCTCCTCAAGCGAGCCATCCATCATCACCGACGAAAAACCCGATTTGATCGCAGCCATGCACACCGCCGGCGACTGGCCATGATCCTGATGCATCACGACAGGGATATGTGGATACGCCTCGACCGCTGCCGAGATCAGGTGACGCAGAAACGCCTCGCCTGCGTATTTGCGCGCACCTGCCGATGCCTGCATGATGACCGGCGCGCCAACCTCATCGGCGGCCGCCATGATGGCTGACACTTGCTCCAGGTTGTTCACATTGAATGCTGGCAGACCGTAGCCGTTTTCTGCAGCGTGGTCGAGCAGCTGACGCATTGATACGAGAGGCATTGCGAAGTCTCCTGATCAGATTGAATGAATAGATAAAAAATTTAAACGGGCCAAAAGGATTAGCGATCGCCGATCCTGGCAATCTTCAGCGCATTGGTGCCGCCCACCTGCCCCATGGGCTCGCCCCAGGCGATCACGATCATGTCACCGTTAGCCACCAGTCCTTTGGTCAGCAGCAAATCCTCCGCGGCCTTCAGCACGGATTCGCGGTCATTGCCCTCGGGGCTGAGTTCGAAGGTGTGCACATTGCGATACAGCGACGCCTTGCGCTGGGTCGCAAGACTGGGCGTCATCGCATAGATCGGCATGTCGATGTTGTGTCGGCTCATCCACAGCGGTGTCGAACCAGATTCGGTCAGCGCGACGATAGCGCGCGCGCGCAAATGGTAAGCGGTGAATAATGCGCCATAGGCGATCGACTGATCGATGCGAGTAAAGGTCACGTTCATGAAATCCGTATCCAGCGACAGATGCTCGGCCTTCTCGGCCTCCGCGCACACCGCCGCCATGATTTCGACCGTCTCGACCGGGTACTTGCCCGCGGCCGTCTCGGCCGATGTCATCACCGCATCCGTGCCGTCGAGCACGGCATTCGCCACATCGGAGACTTCTGCGCGTGTGGGGATCGCGTTCTGGATCATCGATTCCATCATCTGCGTCGCCGTGATCGCCAGCTTGTTCGAATGGCGCGCCATGCGGATCATGCGCTTTTGCAGCGCCGGCACAGCGGCATTGCCCACCTCGACCGCGAGATCGCCGCGCGCGACCATGATGCCATCCGATGCATCCAGAATCTCCTGCAATGCAGGAATGGCCTCGGCACGCTCGATCTTGGCAATCATGCGCGGCTTGGCGATCTTGTTCGCATCCGCTGCGATATTCGCCAGCTGACGCGCCATCACCATGTCGGTCGCATTTTTCGGAAAAGACACGGCGATATAGTCGGCACCCAGCCGCATCGCGGTCTTGATGTCTTCCATGTCCTTCGCGGTCAGCGCCGGCGCTGACAGACCGCCGCCCTGACGGTTGATGCCCTTGTTGTTCGACAGCTCACCGCCAATTTTGACCGTCGTGAAGATCTCGCTGCCCTGCACGCGATCAACTGTCAGCACGATCAGGCCGTCATTGAGCAGCAGCACATCGCCGCTCTTCAGGTCGTTTGGCAGCTCTTTGTAGTCCAGGCCGACGCGCTGCTGATTGCCCAGCTCGCAGGTCGAATCCAGAATGAAGGCATCGCCTTTCGAGAGCTCGATCCTGCCCTCGCTGAATTTGCCGATGCGGATCTTCGGTCCCTGCAGATCGGCCATGATCGCGATCTCGCGGCCGCAGGCAGCGGCTGCATCGCGCACCATCTGCGCGCGAGCCACATGGTCTTCCGCTTTGCCGTGAGAGAAATTCAGGCGCACCACATCCACCCCCGCCGCTATCATCCGCTGCAGCACCTCGACAGTGCTGGACGCAGGTCCAACGGTGGCAACGATCTTGGTGGCGCGTTGTTTCATAGAGGCTTTCTCAGTGAGCGCGCTGCTCCAGCACTTCAACCGCAGGCAGCACTTTACCTTCGAGGAATTCGAGAAACGCACCACCGCCGGTAGAGATGTACCCGACCTTGTCGGCGATGCCGTATTTAGCAATGGCAGCCAGCGTGTCACCGCCACCCGCAATCGAAAAACCTGTCGACTGCGCAATCGCCATCGCCAGCGTCTTTGTGCCTTCGCCAAACTGATCGAATTCGAACACGCCGACCGGGCCATTCCAGACGATGGTTCCCGCGTCGAGCAGTTGCGCAGCCAGCAGTTTGGCCGTCTCGGGGCCGATATCAAGGATCAGGTCATCTGCCGCCACATCCCTGACTGATTTCACCGTCGCCGCTGCATTCGCAGAAAACTCTTTCGCGCACACGACATCCACAGGAATCGGCACCGACGCGCCGCGCGCGTTCATCATGTCGATGATGGCCTTGGCTTCATTGACGAGATCCGGCTCGGCCAGCGACTTGCCGATCGGCAGGCCCGCCGCCAGCATGAAGGTATTCGCGATGCCGCCGCCAACGATCAGGCGATCCACTTTTTCGGCCAGCGATTTGAGGATAGTGAGCTTGGTCGATACTTTCGAACCGGCGACGATCGCCGCCAGCGGACGCGCCGGCTTGCCAAGCGCCTTGCCCAGCGCATCCAGCTCGGCGGCCAGCAGCGGACCGGCGCATGCGACCGATGCGAATTTGGCGATGCCATGGGTGGTGGCCTCGGCGCGGTGCGCGGTGCCGAACGCATCGTTCACGTACACATCACACAACGCAGCCATTTTCTGCGCGAGATCGTCGCTGTTCTTTTTCTCGCCCTTGTTCACGCGGCAGTTCTCGAGCAGCACCACCTCGCCCGGCGCCACGTTCACGCCCTCGACCCAGTTGGCCTTCAACGGCACTGGGCGACCCAGCAGCTCGGACAAGCGTTGCGCGATCGGCGCGAGGCTGTCTTCCGGCTTGAACTCGCCTTCGGTCGGGCGGCCGAGATGTGACGTCACCATCACTGCGGCACCCGCGCCCAATGCGGCCTGAATCGCCGGAACCGATGCTCTTATGCGTGTATCTTCGGTGATATTGCCAGCATCATCCTGCGGCACGTTCAGATCGGCGCGGATGAAAACACGCTGGCCGCGCAGCTTATCCTGCTGCACCAGATCACTGAGTCGGTTGAAACGCATGGCGGGGCTCGTGGGCGGGTTGGAAAACCGCGTATTTTACCGCAGCCCACCTGCACAAAGTCGGTTGTCAGACCGGCATGATTGGAGCCGAATTGCCCGTCCGATAGACAACGACGTAACGCACGGCATGATGCATGAGGAATGCAACGTGGAGAGCGAAAAATTGAATATGGCTCCTGGTTATTTCTACTGATACCGGTAAGAGTTCATGGTCTGCTATGCGCCTGAGGCCGACTCATACGCCCCCGGAAAGGAATATTCATGAGCGATTTACTAACTGGTACGAGCAAATCGGACGTCATCAATGGCACCGCCTCAGGCGACGTCATCGATGCAGGTGCGGGCAACGACGCGGTCACCGCCGGAGCCGGTGATGACACTGTCAACGGAGGTGATGGCAATGACCGGCTGGACGGGGGCGATGGTAACGACACGCTTCATGGGGACGATGGCAACGACCGGCTGTATGGGGGCGATGGTGATGACGACCTTTACGGAGATAACGGGAATGACTGGCTCTGGGGTGGTTGGGGGAGCGATGTTCTGCAGGGAGACGCCGGCAACGACGCATTATTCGGCACCGAGGGCGACGACATTTTGAGCGGCGGCAATGACCTTATCTCCGGTGGCTCTGGTATCGATACGGTCTCGTTTGAAAATCTTGATGGTGCAGCAGTTTTCTTTTTGATGCAGCCGAATGGCTCGCAAAGCTACACAAAAGGCGAACCTAGCGCCACCAATCCCGCCGGTTTCCTGAATGGTACAGACCAGTTGGATGGCACAATAGAAAACTTCATTGGTAGCCGCTTTGATGATGATCTTTTTGGAAATCTGATGACCAACCGTCTTGAAGGGAGCAGTGGAAACGATACTTTAAGTGCTTTCTGGGGTAGCGACACGCTGGTTGGGGGTGGCGGAAGTGATGTTTTCCGCTTTTACTCTGCCGGTCAAAGCGATGGCACCGAAGAAGCGTGGGTGGAGGACTTCGATGCTACCCAGGGAGACAAGATCGACTTGCGGTATCTGGGCGTGAATTCTCTCGATACTAGCGTGGTGAACATAACGGGCACACCTGAAGGAAGCATCATCACCGTCAACCCGGATGGAGATTATTTGCTGGGTACCTTCGTGATCCATTTGCTCAACGTGTCACCAGATTCATTGCAAGCCTCCGATTTCCTGTTTGCCTGACCAACGCGCTGGTGGCCTGACAAGCTCAGCCCGCCAGCCGCAACATCGTAAACACCCCCATCCCGAACACCAGCGTCGCCAGCACATTCCGCGTCCATAGGAAGAAAGCCATCGCCGCCACTCCGGCGATCAGCTTGATGTTCGTCCACGCCAGGGACACAGCTCCACCGGACACCAGCAGGTCAGGCGCAACGATGGCCGCGAGCGCCACGGCGGGCACATAGCCGAGCGCGTGCTGCAGCCAGGCCGGCATGCGTGACCCGGCAAGCAGAAAGAAGAAACCGCGCGTGAGCAAGGTCGTCGCGGCCATCATCGCCATCAGCAGCAGATACTCGAACGCGCTCACGACCGATTCCCTTCCGCGTCCTCGGGGCTGGTCATGCGATCGGCGACGACCGCTGCCGCAATGCCGCCAACGATGGCGACGACCAGACCCAGCTTGTAGGGAATGCCCACCGCTGCGACCGAGATCACGCCGGCTACCACCACGCCCACCAGCGTCGCCAGGTTCACGATCAGCGGTATCGTCATGCCCAGCAAGACCAGTGTGCCCGCAAAACCAATGCCCCAGTTCGCCGGTATCTGGCTCGCCAGCAAAATGCCGATCAGACTGCCGATCTCCCACGCCCACCAGGTCGAGTACGCGAGCCCCTTGAAGTAGCCGAGCTTGCCCGCCGGCTTGCCCATCGACTGCGCAGGAAAGCGTTGCGGGAAGAAAGCCATCACCAGATCGGCGTTGAAATAGCCGTACCAGAGACGTCGTGTCCAGTGCAGGTGCGCGAAATGCGGACCGACCACGGCGCTGAAGATCACGAAACGGAAGTTCACCAGCAAGGTCGTCAGTACGATCACCCACATCGGCGCGCCCGCCACGATCAGCGGCAGGGCGGCGAGCTGGGCCGAGCCGGCGTAGACGATCAGCGTCATCGCGACAGCCTGCCAGATCGACAAGCCTGACTGCACCAGCACCATGCCCGTGACCGCACCCCAGGCAAGCAGGCCAGGCATGGCTGGCGCGCAGGTGCGAATACCATCCCGCAGAGCGGATTTTTCGCGGTCAGCCAGTTCGGCCGGAGGTGGATTCATCGTTCGGAAGGCGACAACGCTGCCCGCATCAGTCGCGGAATTGGCCATCAGGCAAGCCTGTATTCTACTCAAGCCGCTTCCGGGGCCGGCGCTGGCCTATCGGGAAGGGGGCTGAATCCGCTAAAATCGCTGGTTTGAAATATTCACTGGAGAATCTGACATGTCCATGGCTGACCGCGACGGAAAAATCTGGAAAGACGGCCAACTGGTCGACTGGCGCGATGCCACTTTGCACATGCTCACGCACAGCCTGCATTACGGCATGGCAGTGTTCGAGGGCGTGCGCGCCTATAACACCGTCAACGGCACGTCGATCTTCCGTCTGAAAGAGCACACTCAGCGGCTGTACAACTCGGCCAAGATCTTCCAGATGAAGATACCGTTCGACATGGAGACCGTGATCGAAGCCCAGAAAGAGGTCGTGCGCGCCAACAAGCTGGAATCCTGTTACCTGCGCCCGCTGGTCTGGATCGGCTCCGAAAAGATGGGCGTGTCCGCCCGCGGCAATACCATCCATGTCGCGATCGCTGCCTGGCCCTGGGGCGCCTATCTGGGCGAAGAGGGTCTGGCCAAGGGCATCCGCGTGAAAACATCGTCATACACCCGTCATCATGTAAACGTATCAATGGTGCGGGCGAAGGCCAGCGGCTACTACATCAATTCCATTCTCGCGAATCAGGAAGTCACAGCGGATGGTTATGACGAGGCGCTGCTGCTCGATACCGAGGGCTATGTGTCGGAAGGCGCGGGCGAGAACGTCTTCATCGTCAAGCATGGCAAGATCTACACGCCTGACCTGGCCAGCTGCCTCGATGGCATCACCCGCGACTCCGTGGTGACGCTGGCGCGCGACATGGGCATCGAGGTGATCGAAAAACGCATCACGCGCGATGAGGTGTATTGCGCCGACGAGGCCTTCTTTACCGGCACCGCCGCAGAGGTCACGCCGATACGCGAACTCGATGGCCGCACGATCGGTGCCGGCAGCCGCGGCCCGGTCACCGAGAAGCTGCAATCGATGTTTTTCGATGTGGTCGGCGGCAAGGCGGAAAAATACCGTCACTGGCTGACCAAGGTATAAGCCGTTTGAATCGTCTGACTTTCCGGAGCATGCATCATGGCCGAGCTGACCCAGACCACGACCGTTGAACTCGACAGCAAGGACCTGCCGGCCTACTGCCCCAACCCGGCCATGCCGATCTGGTCCTCGCATCCTCGCGTGTTTCTCGATTTTGCCGCAAACGGGCTCGCGCGCTGCCCTTACTGCAGCACGACCTACCGGCTGAAGCCGGGCGCGGTCGCGCATCACGGCCACTGATCCCGCTGACCGGGCGCGGCCACCGCCTGCGCCCGGAGCACACTTAAACATGCCCTCTCATCCTTCAAAACTGCTGGCCAGCGCAGAAGACGTCGAGCATGCGTTCTACGACGCGATTGCGCGCGCCGATCTCGAGAGTCTCATGGCGCTGTGGGCCGATGATGAAGAGATCATCTGCGTGCATCCCGGCGCGCCCCGCCTGCAGGGACACGCGGCGATCCGCGAATCCTGGGAAATGATCTTCGAGCGCGGCCCGGTTCACATCCGCCCGCGCCATCTGCATGTCACGCACAACATGACCTGCTCGGTGCACAACCTGATTGAAGAGGTGAAGACACCGGACGATCCGGACTGGCAGGAGGCGCACATCCTCGCCACGAATGTTTACCTCAAAACGCCGCAGGGCTGGCGCATCGCCATGCATCATGCGTCCATCGCACCGGGCAAGCCGGCCGATGAGCCAGCCTCTTCCGCAGCGATGCTGCACTGACCGGAGCCGCGGGTGAGCGACTATATCGCCCCACACTGGCTGCCCGGTGGCCATCTGCAAACCATTTATCCGGCCAAGTTCATCCGGCCACCCGAAGTCACCCTCAATCGCGAGCGATGGGATGCGCCGGATGGCGATTTCATCGATGTCGATTTTGTTGAAGGCCTGCCCGGCAAGCCGATGCTGGTGCTGTTCCACGGTCTGGAGGGCTCGTCGTCGAGCCACTATGCGCGCTCGATACTGAAGCACATTGAAGCGCTCGGCTGGTCGGGCGCGGTGCCGCATTTCAGAGGCTGCTCCGGCGAGATCAATCGTGCGCCACGCTTTTACCATTCCGGTGATGCTGCCGAGATCGACTGGATACTGCACAAGATGGCGCTGCATCCGCTGTCGCGCAATGCGTCAGGCTTCTTCGCTGCCGGCGTTTCTCTGGGCGGCAATGCCCTGTTGCGCTGGCTGGGCGAGTATCCGGAAGATTCCGTCTTCGTGGATGCCGCTTGCGCAATTTCAGCGCCGCTCGACCTGGCGGCCGGCGGCGCGGCACTCTCGCGCGGCCTGAATATGATCTACACGCGTGTTTTCCTGCAGACGCTCAAACCGAAGTGCCTGCTGAAACTGGAACAGTATCCGGGCCTGTTCGATGCGGAACGCATGATGGCGGCGCGCGATCTGTACGAATTCGACAATGTCGTCACCGCGCCGCTGCACGGTTATCGCGACACCAATGATTACTGGGAGCGCGCCAGCGCGACGCATGTGCTGTCATCGATCACCGTACCGACGCTGGTGCTCAATGCGCGCAATGATCCTTTCCTGCCGGCGCGCCACCTGCCGCGCAGCGCATCGCGCTCGGTGATACTCGAATATCCGGCGCATGGCGGACATGTAGGATTCGCCGGCGGCCGCCCGCCGGGCACACTGGGATGGCTGCCGCAGCGCCTGGTGAAATTTCTGTCGGGTCAGGTGGCGCTGCGCGAGCATGACAACCTGGCGCTGGCAGGCTGACGAAAAGCGCGCGTCATGGATGAAGCGGTCAGGCTTGCTCTCGCCAAATGGCCGAACGTGCCGCACTGTTACGGCTGGCTCGCGCTCGATGCCCGGGGTGCGTTCCGAATGCGCGACGATGCCGCACAGGCAGCCAGGCTGCCCGGTGACGTGATTCGGCATCCTGCACTGCTCTCCTTCATCTTTCGTAATTACGCCTGCGACGAACGCGGCGCGTGGTATTTCCAGAACGGGCCGCAGCGCGTCTACGTAGAGCTGGAGGCGACTCCCTTCATTGCCCGCACCGATCCGGCGCATGGCTTTGTCACGCACGATGGCATAGCGGCGGGGAAGATCAGCAAGGCTTTCATGACCACCGATGGCCGGCTGGTGCTTCAATGCGGCGACAAGCCGGCAATGCTGGATGATCGTGATCTCGCGGAATGCCTGCCGCGGTTCAGGCTGGACGGCAGCAACTGCGATGATGACGCGTTGATGTCATGGCTGGGTTCGGCATCAGCATCATCGCCGTTGCTGACACTGATGGTCGGCAGCGAACCGGTGCAGATCGAACGGATAGCGCCAGATCAGCTGGAACAAGGTTTCGGCTTTGTTGCCCATCCGGGCCGACTGGCGGGGGCTGGCTGAAAAGGCGTCAGCGCGATGACGCGATGACGTGGCGGCACGGTGGCGCGGTGACGGGTTATCGCTTCTTCGATTTTTCCATCATCTCGCGCCAGCTCATCTGCAATTCACGCTCGCGCGCATCGATCATGGCCTGATCGTAGAACGAGGCATCCGACGCGCCGCGAGCGATGCGCAACTGTTCCAGTGCCGAGGGCAGCGCTCCCGTCAGCGAGTAGTACTCGGCCAGTGCGATATGCTGCAGCGCTATTTTTCCCTGTTCTGAGTAGGCCCTCGCCAGTGTGCGCTGCACACGCGCGTCCTGCCGGTACATCTGTGCCTGATCACGCAGGAAAGCGATCGCCTCGTCTTTTTTACCCGCAGCGAGCAAGGCATCCGAATATTGCATCGCCAGCGAACGTGATAACGGGAATCGCACACGAGCCTCTTTGACCAACGCCAGCACCTGTTCCGGCGGTTCGCTGACAAGCGCCTGTTCGACGATGAAGCTGGCCAATGTCTGCGACGCGGGCAGTACCGGGGCACGCGCTGCCTCTGCGCGAATGTCAGACACCAGCGATACCGCGCGGGGCAGATCCCGCTGCCGCTGAGCAATCAGCGCGAGACCGTATTTTGCTGCCAGTACCTGCGTGCGGGTGCCCTGCCGTGCCTGCGCGTCGAAGATCTGCGCAGCATCGCGCCAGCCCTGCGGCGTATCGTCCTGCAGTACGCGCAGGCGTGACCTGATCAGCATGAAATCGAGACTGTCCACATGCTGCTTGTAAGGCAGGTTGCGTATGCGGGCCTCGATATCGGCCATGCGCTCGCCGGTCATCGGGTGCGTGCGCAGATAGGAAGGAAGATTATCCGAGCGGTTGCGGCTGGCATTTTGCAGCCTGCCGAAAAAACTCACCATGCCGTTCAGCTCGAATCCGGTGTTGCGCAGAATCTGCAGGCCGACACGATCCGCCTCACGCTCCGCATCGCGCCCAAAGCTCAGCTGGCGCTGTGCGGCCAGCCCGGTGCCACCCAACATCGCCGCAGCGGACAGATCGGGACTGGTGCGCATGGCCAGTGCCGCCAGCAGCAGGCCAGCCATGGGCAACAGCGAATCCTGACGCTGATTGCCGATCATGCGCGCGATATGACGCTGCGACACGTGGCCGATTTCATGCGCCATTACGGACGCCAGCTCGGATTCGGATTGTGCGGCAATCACCAGTCCCGTATGCGCGCCGATAAAACCGCCCGGCAAGGCAAATGCGTTCAGCGAACCATCACGCACGGCAAAGAAGAAGAAATCATAACCAGCGTCGCCGCGCGCTTCCGGACTGGAACCGAGCAGCGTGCCCCCCAGCAGATTCAGATAATCGAGTACCGCAAGGTCATCCACGTAATCCGGATCGCGCCGGATGTTGTTCATCACCTGCTCGCCGAGCCGGCGCTCCATCAGCGGCGACAGTTCTTCGCTGTCGCTTCCGCCCAGATTGGGCAGGTTCTGTGCATGCAGCCCGGCCGGAGCGATCATCGCCGGCGAGGCGAACAGCAGCGCGAGCGCTGCCAGCACGCGCTTTGCGCGCGCTGAAAAGCGAGCGTCGCCGAGGGGCCGGAGAACGGGTTTCATGATGCTATGATACCTGCAAGCCCTCGCCCGCACGCGGCGATTACATCCTGAAATAACCCTGTCATGAGCTCAGAAAAAAGCAGCGCAACTTTTGTCGATAACGGCGGCCTCACACATTTCGACGAAGGCGGCCAGGCGCACATGGTTGATGTCGGCAGCAAGGCCGAGACGCACCGCATCGCGATCGCCAGTGGCCTGATTCGGATGAAGCCGCAGACGCTGGCGGTCATCACCTCAGGCACGGCGAAAAAAGGCGATGTGCTTGGCATCGCCAGAATTGCGGCGATCATGGGCGCCAAACGCACGGCTGACCTGATACCGCTGTGTCATCCGCTGGCGCTCACACGTGTGGCGGTCGAGTTCACCGTCAACGAGGCTGATGCCAGTGTCATGTGCAATGCGCAGGTCGAAACCTACGGCAAAACCGGCGTCGAAATGGAAGCACTGACCGCCGTGCAGATCGGTCTGCTGACCATCTACGACATGTGCAAGGCGATCGACCGCGGCATGGTGATCAGCGATGTGAAGGTGATGGAAAAGCTCGGCGGAAAGTCAGGTCACTGGAAAGTGGAGTGATTTCCGCAGAAATCAGTGCCGCATGATTATCACTTCACGCCGCAACGAAAGCGAAAGACTCACCCTGTCGCTGCATGAAAACCAGATCGCTTTGTCAGCACTATCTCTCTGCTGCAAACCTGTTGTGTTCAGGCCAGCGGCGCGCCCACTGAAAACCGGCTAAAAAACCGTCTCTGGTCGCCCATCATTCGTCTCAGCTCGCGAATCGGGATGCCGGTTGCCTCATGCACCTGCAGCAGGATTTCACTGCTGACGGCCAGCCGCCGATGCCAGATCTTGCTGACGATAGACGGAGAAACTCCGATCGTTCTTGCCAGCGCAGAGCGGGTTTTCGCCCCGAGGCGACGCATCAGGCCTTCAATGAAAAGCTCGGGCGTGTATTGGGCGTTGATATTCACTGCATCCTCCCTGGTCAGAAATCGACCTGCCAAGTTTGAGGCTGCACGACCCTCAGTAAAAGCAGAGGTAACCTGAATTACACCTCGAAAAAATCAGAGGCATTTAAAAAAATGTCAATTTTTTAAATGCAGCGCCTTCGCCGGTGACGGCGAGGGAATCTGTGTACAGCGAGGGAGCGGGTTGACCACTGCGCCCGAGCCGGTAGTGCCCGGGCTTCGCAGCGGACGATACGAGGGTGTCAGGCGTGCGCGGGGGCAGGACGGTAGTTTGAGCGGCTTCTCATCAGGCTGACGAGATTTTGTTCGCCCAGTCGCTTCTGGAGGCCTCGGGTGGCAACAACCACCGCCGCGGCCCTGACGGACATGGAGGCGAAGATCGACAGATCGATCTCCTGTGCGAGACTGATCGCCTCTTCCACCACGTCGAACTCCATGGCTTCCAGCTCTTTCAGTTCTGCGAGTAATTCTGCTCGTTGCATGTGATGATTTCCGTTCAATGATGTCTGCTTGAATTGTGTGCGGTACTGACTGAATCAGCGCTTGCCGACTGCAGTCAGGATGCGCAGGGCTTCCTGCTCGCTGCTTGCCTCAGCACCCTGGAGGTCGTCAGCGCTGCTCTCTGTCGGAATGAAATTCCCGTTGATCTCTGCGGCCGGATTGATTTCCAGTGATTCGTAATACAAATCACCAATCACCCGTGCACCTTCCTGCAGCTCAAGCGATTTCGCATGGATGTCGCCCCATACCGTGCCTGCAATGACAGCATTCGTGCAAAACAGATTTCCGGACAACTTGCCGCGCATGCCGATGATGACCGTGGTCTTTTCCAGGCTTTTACCTTTGAGGTCACCATTGATCGTGCCGTCAACAAAGAACGTACCGTTGAAATCGATATTGCCTTGAATCGTCGCCTCAAAATCGATTCGGGAATCTGCCAGCTGTCGATTCGTCAGCATCTGCTTTTCGAGAAATTTCATCAGCTATCCTTCGCCGCACCATGCGACATCAGATGGGTTTGCGCAGCCAACACAGTCCGCGCTTGACGGGCTTAGTTTTTCTGAATTACCCAGCACTGTCAACCAAAGTTCGTGTTCATATAAGCAAACACAGAGAATGGACTTTCAGAGTTCAGTCTTATACGTTGATTTATTTAAAAAAAATTTTATAAAGATTTTTTTTAAATAATTCAGGCAAAATTGCACCCCGCAAGTGCGACAAAGTGCGACTATGTATTTTGGCAAGCAATCTATGAGCAGACTCATTTTGATATCATCCGCCGCGTTGACATTATTTACAGCGGCTCAGGCAGACACGATCCGTTCGGATGGAAGCATGACTCAATCGAATGCTCCGCAGAACACAGTGTCCTCTGGTCAGGCTGGCAAGCCGGCGAAGGTTGTCAAACCGGCAGTGACACCATCGGCACCCGTTGCGCCGGTGGTGATCGTGCCCGCCGGTCAGACCAGAGCAGCGCCCTCACCTCCCACAGGCAGATAACCTATTCAAGCTATGGCTGTTTCTCTTTTTGACAAATACGGCGGCGTGCCCGCCGTGACCCGAATCGTTCGGGATTTCCATGAGCGTCTGATGCGCAGACCTAACCTGCGCCGCTATTTCGAGGAAATGGAAGTCGACAGCGTGATCCAGCATCACATCGCCTATGTGTCTTATGCATTGGGCAAGCCCAATCAGGACTTCACGATGAAGAAGATTCACGACCAGCATATGCAGGCTGGCGTGACAAAGGCTTCCTACAATCACGTCACCGAGATCTTTCTCGCAGTGCTGGAGGATGAGGGCGTGACTCCGGAGGACATGGAGCAGATCGAAGAGACGCTGAAGGCGGTGCGCGGCGAAATCGTCAGCAAAGGGCTGGAAAAATAAGCGGCAGCGAGCGCGCAGGTGCGAGACGAAAATGCCCGCCGGCAGGCGGGCATTTTCGTGTGCGGAAGGCGATTATTTCAGCGGCTGCGTGAACTGCAGCATCATGCCGTTCAGGCCCAGCAGATTCAGCTGTATCTGCTGTCCGCTGCTGAACTCCCAGCCCATCGCCGGAACGATCGCCGGTGAGAATCCGCCACTATTCAAGGGCACTTTGTGCTCATATCTGCCGGTGTAGCCATACAGCAGGCCCGCAGTCCATTTGAAGTACAGCTGCGGCTGATCGAGCACATTCCGATAGATCTCACCCCAGGGGAAGATATACGCGCTCTCCTGACCGAATGAGTTGCTGAAGAAGGCCGCCCCGGCGAGTGCGCCGTTCGCCCGCTCGCGCTCAAGGCCAATCAGCCACACATGTTCATGCTCATCGCTGGGATGAAAATGCGAGGTATAGGGCGAGGCGATCAGGTTGATATGGTCTCCGGATTTTGAGGACAGATCAAAGCCATCGCCCCAGTCATATGCGTGCGCGGGGGACGCTGCCAGACAAGCAGCGAGCGATGCACCAGCCAGACGTGCCAAAAAAGTAGTTTTCACAGATGAATATGTCAGCGGGATGGGAAATGAGGGACCGGGTTGCCGGTGCCCGAAATAATTGCACGGAACGGTAACATTTATTATTAGCAACGGCAACCTTTGCCGGGGTGTTGGCCGCTGAAAGCATCCAGTTGCTGTGACTACCGGATAAGTTCATTAAAATGCCATCTTTACATCATCAGCATTCATCAGCATCACAGCGCCTACCGCGATGCGCTCTTCAATAACGCAGTCTTGCGAATGCTGATTTACTTCATCCGGGCCTGATACATGTTCCTGACCGACGAAACGGCGCAGCGCCGCGTGTTCTTCCAGATTCTGGCCATTACGGCAGTCATTAAGCTCTGGCTGGCCGCTGCGATACCTTTCACCGGCGACGAGGCCTATTTTTACCTGTGGGGCATGTATCCCGACTGGGGCGGCTATTACGATCATCCGCCGATGGCGGGCTGGTGGCTGTGGGCGCTGCAGCAGGTGTCGTCCTCGACGCTCTGGTTGCGCCTGCCTGCCATTGTGCTGTGGATCGCGATCACCTTCGGCATGATGGACTTGCTGCGCCGTCTGCAGCCCCACCATGCGGGCAAAGCGTGGATGCTCGGCAGCCTGTTCCTGGCGCTGCCTTTCACCTGGTCGCTGAACCTGATCACCACCGACACGCCGCTGATCCTGTTCCTGTTCTTTTCGGGCTACGCGTTTCTGCGCGCCGAACAGTCCGACGATCTGCGCTGGCATGCGGCATCGGGCGTGCTGCTGGGGCTGGCGCTGCTGTCAAAATATTTTGCCGGATTGCTGGCGATTGCCTACGCGGTCTATTTTTTCCCGCGCGGCCGGCGGGGATGGCTGAAACTGATCGTCATCGCACTGTGCGCACTGCCGTTCATGCTGCTGAATCTGGCGTGGAATTCGACGCACTGCTGGAACAACATACTGTTCAATCTCTACAACCGGAACGCAGGCTCGCAATTCACCGCATCGCATCTGCTCGTCTATCTGCTGATGATGGTGTATCTGCTGACGCCATGGACTGGCTGGCGACTTCTGCGCACAGGCGCCGCACGCGGTTACTGGCCGCTGGTGAGCCTGTTCGCCGCTCCCTTTGCGCTGTTCCTGCTGCTCTCCTTCTACAAGACCATCGGGCTGCACTGGGTGCTGGCCTTCCTGCCCTTCTTCTTCCTGTGGGCGGCGGTATCGCTGGATACCGAGGCGCTGAATGCACACCGGCGATGGAATCTCTGGCTGGGCCTGCCGCACATTATCGCGCTGGCATTGCTTGCTCATCTGCCCGGCAGCGTGTTGCAGGGCGCCAAGCTGCATACCGATATCATCATGCACCGCGAGGCAAAGCAGCTGGTATCGATGCTTCGTCAGGACTTGCCCGCCGACGGCACCCTGATGACGCAATCGTACAGCTTCGCATCGCTGCTCACCTATCATGGCGATAGCTACGTACCCGTGTTCGGTGGCGGAAGCTTCCATGCGCGCTTTGATGACAATGTGACCGATTTCCATGCTTTTGCCGGCAAGCCGATACGCATCGTCAGCACGCGCAAGATTGACCCTGCGGGTCTGGAGCCTTATTTCGAAACAGTGAATATTTCGGAACGCACGCTGGACGGCGCGCGCTTCTGGGTTGCGGACGGACAGGGCTTCCGCTTCCAGCCTTACTATGAACAGGTGCTGAAAAAAGTGGCAGAGAGCTACTATCGCCTCCCTGCTTTCCTGCCGCTGCACGGCTGCCGCTTCACGGAGCAATACGGATTCGAGCGGCAGAACCGCTGACTATGCTTCAGCTCTCCGTGATTGAAGACGATTTGAATGTCCAGTGCTTGTGGCCCAGATAACTGGAAAACACCGGAATAGTCACGCCCACCGCGTGCGCGATCTCGGGCACGAAACGAATGACGCCCATCATCGGCAGCAGATAGTAGGCCAGCAGCATGCTGATCACCCAGGTTTGCAGCACCGCGATCAGGTTCACCAGCACGAACCAGAACACACTGCGCTGCGTCGACTGTCCGCTGTCGGTGAACACAAACACGCGCGCCAGTACGAATGCCGTGATCATGCCCGTCAGGTACGCGAGCACGACAGCAGAAGAAAAACTCATCCACTGGTTATAGGCTATCCGCGAACCGAAATTCACCGCCGCGGCAAGGCCTCCCGTGATCACAAAGATCAGGAACTGACGCGACATGAATTGCCGTATCACCTTCCCACCTCGCTTGCCTTCGCACGTAGCACCTCGCCTGCCATCTGGCGGCCAAAGCCGATGCTCTCGGAAATACCCCGGTCTTCGGGGTAGTAGTACGAGGTATCCGCGACCCACAGCCCCTGAACCGGCAGCGCGACCGGCGGCAGCTTGTCCAGATAGCCGGGGTCACAAATCGGCTGCGCATGCCGGTAGCGGCTGGCGCGCATATCGAGAAAATCTTCGTCGGTCAGTGCGGGATTGATTTTTTTCAGATAGCGCCTCACCTTGTCGAGAAATACCTGATCGGATTCCGCGAATTTGGGATGCTCGCCGGGCATATAGAAGGGCACATAGACAATGCTGTGATCCAGCGGCCGCAAGTTGGAATATTCAACCAGTCCGGGAATATCCATCTCCGGATCATTCACGTTCAGCCAGAAATTGGGCGACAGCGGTGTCTTCAGCTTGGCGATCACGCACACCACGGCGATATTCTTCAGCGCCGTGAATTTTTGCATGACATCGGCAGGCAAATCCGGCATCAGTCTGGGCACGTAGGGCAGCGGGACGGTGCTGACCACCTTGTCGAATGCATCGATACCCTGTGCAGTCTGCACGCCCTTCACACGACCCTCGCCGATGATCACGCGCTGCACCGGCTCGCTCAGCCTGACGGTGCCGCCATGACGCTCGATATCCGCCTTCAGCGCATTCAGCAGCGTCGTCGAACCGCCTTCCAGATAACCCAGCTTCTCGCGGAACAGGTTATAGCGTGAACGACCGATACGACGTATCCGGCTCCATATCCACGCCGCCGACAGATTGCTGCTGTAATCGTAGAACTTGTAGTCGAACAAGCGTCGCCACAGCACTTCCCATGCCTCGTCGCCTACCCAGCGACGTATCCAGCCGGTGGCTTCGACATGATCGAGCGGTGTCCAGTCATTGCGTTTCGTGCATAAAAAGGCATGCAGGCCGTAGCGGAATTTGGCGATCAGGCTCAGGCCGCGGAAGCTCAGCAAGGCCAACGGATTGCCCCATGGCTGCATTTGGTTCTGATACCAGTAAGCCATCTTCGTCTCGGTCCAGCGCATCTTGCCGGCAATGCCCAGTTCATTCAGCACCTGCAGAAACGCGGTATCGGATGTGCAATGAAAATGGTAATAACGCTCGATCTCCAGACCGGAAAAATCAAAGCAGGCGGTCATGCCGCCGACGCGATCATCAGCTTCGAAGACGACTGGCTGATGCCCGTCGCGCGCGAGCTGATAGGCGACTGCCAGCCCCATCGGGCCCGCGCCCAGCACCGCGATGCGCTGCGACGGCTGATGCGGTGACTGATTCGGTGACTGACGCGGCCGCTGGTGCGACGACTCATCTGATGGCAGCGACATACTTAAAACTCCAGAACCACCCGGCTGTACACCGGGTGACGGAAAGTTTCCTCAACGGCGGCCGCAAACGGCGTACAGCGAACACCGAACATGCCCGGCCAGTCGATGACCTCGAACTCGTCCCGCGCCACCAGCGCCTGCAGCTGCTGCGTCGTAAACGGCGGATTGCGATCGAACAGGCTCCATAGCCAGAGCAAAAAATAAAACAGGCCATAGGGGATCTTCAGGATCATTGTCCGCGCGCCGGTCGCACGACGAATTTCGCGAATGATATCGATGTAATCGACTTTTTCATGTCCAGAGATATTAAAAATACCCTCACGCCGGTTATTTTCGATACAGCTGATGATGATGTTGCAGAAATCGCCCACATACAGCGGCTGGCGCAGATAGCGGCCATGGCCCGGCACCGGAAACACTGGCAGCTTTTGCATGAAGCGCGACAGCCAGCCCAGATGCTTCCTGTCGAACCAGCCGAACATCAGAGTCGGGCGCAACACCGGACAGGCAATGCCACTCTCCAGCACCATCTGCTCCTGCAGCTTCTTGGTGTTGGTATAAAAGTCATCAGCGACGGATTCCACCACCGAAGAGCTGATATGCACCAGCTGCTGCACCTGACCCGCGCGTATCGCCGCCAGCACGTTTTTTGTTGAGCTCAGATTGTTGCGCTCGAATTCCGCATAGTCAGTGCCGCCTATCTGCGCCTGCAGCATCACCACCGCGCGGGCATGACTGAAATGCCGCTGCCAGTCGCCCGGTTCGGCAAGATCAGCGTACTCGACCACGATATCAGGATGCATACGGCGCAGGACATCCAGATTGGCGCGGTGCTTGTCCAGCACGACCAGTTGCGTGTAACCGCGCGATTTGAGCCGCGCGACCAGATTCTGGCCGACCAGCCCGGCACCGCCGGGCAGGATGATTTTCTGTTCTGTCATTCAGATATTGAGCTTGTTGAAGATAGCGCGCGGCAGATGCCGGATCACCATCATGATCAGCCACCATTTGGCTGGCGCATAGACGACGGGCTCGCCCTGTGCGATGGCCTCGACTATCCGTCGTGCGACATCCTCGACCGGCGCCAGTTGGCGCTGTGGCAAGTGCGATGTCATTGGCGTGGCCGTGGGGCCGGGCTTGATCAGCACGACCTTCACCGCTGAGGAAGCCAGACGATGCTGCAAGCCTTGCAGATAGCGTTCAACCATGCCCTTGGCCGCGCCATAGACATAATTTGTCTTGCGCCCGCGATCGCCGGCGACTGACCCTATCACCGCCAGCGTGCCCTTGCCGCGCGCTTCCATCACCCCCGCAAAAGCCTCGGCAAACAGCACCGGGGACACGCCATTCACTTCCAGCGCATCGCAGGCCAGCGACAGGTCATTCTCACAGTCTTGCTGGACGGGCAGGCTGCCATGGGCGATCAGCACCACATCGACCGGACGCTCGGCGGCCAGCGTAGTCGCCAGCCGCGCGATGGCCTGAGGATCACTGAAGCTGGCCTCGATGGCCGTGATGCTCGAATGCGGACTGCGCACGCGCAGATCGGCAGCGACTCGCGAGACGCGCACCAGATCACGGCCCACCAGAACCAGCTCGACCGCCGCACGCGCCCACAGCCGTGCGCAATGCTCGGCGATGGCCGAGCTGGCGCCGATGATCACGATGCGGGGTTTGGACAAAACGTGGTCTCCATTGAACAATTGCATCGGGCAATTGGATTGATTGGTTTAAGCGATTAATGCGATGGCCGCACCAGCGCCGCCGTTCGATGCCAGCGGAATGTCAAGCTCAGCTTCCCATCAGCCGCCGTGACATCGCAGAACTGATGCCCGGATCGCGCAGCGACAAAAATTCTTTCAGCCGAGGATACCCCGATTCGAACAGATCAACCGGCATGCGCGCATCCTTGGCCATATAAAGCCTGCCCCGGCATTCGCGCACGATCGCATCCAGCGCAGCCAGTAATTGCAGCGTGGGCTCGCCCTGATTGGGGAAATCCAGCGCCAGCGTCACGCCCGGCATCGCAAAGCTGAGCATGCCCACCGGCTGGCGGTTGCCAAAGGTCTTCAGCACGGCCAGAAAAGATCCTGTCCCGGAACGGGCAATGCGCTTGAGCATCGCCTGCACCGCTTCCTGCCCCACCTCACGCGGCAGCACGCACTGGTACTGAAAAAATCCTCGTGGCCCGTAGATGCGGTTCCAGTCGCGAACATTGTCCAGCGGATGAAAGAATGCTTCGTAATGCTGCACTGATCGGCGGCGGGTTTTTTTGAGATGAAAATACATCGCATTAAAAGGCCGCAGCGACAGCGGGTTGACCAGCGACACCGGGGGAACGAGCGGAACCCGCAGGGATCGCGACGCGCGCGGCGTATCCCCGCCCGCATCGACCGCATTGGCTCGCATGAAAATGCCGCGTCCCGCGCCGTTCAGACAATCCACCCACGACACGGTATGTTCCCAGTCGGCCTCGGACGCATCGGAGAACGCAAAGAACTCGGACAGATCGCGATACGGCAAGGTCTCCACCGACAGCCAGGGGCCGGGCACGCGCTTCAACTGAAGCTCGGCCTCGGTGATCACGCCGGTAAGACCCAGCCCGCCCACAGTCGCCTCGAACAGCGCGTCGCCCGGCCTGCATTCGGACAGGCTGCCATCGGTGCGCGCCAGCGACAGGCGGCGTACATGGTCGCCGAAACTGCCGGCCTGATGATGGTTCTTGCCGTGAATGTCATTCGCGATCGCGCCGCCGACCGTGACGAATTGCGTGCCCGGCACGACCGGCAGCATCCAGCCGCGCGGCACGCACAGCCGCTGTATATCGCGGATCAGCACGCCGGACTCGCAAACCAGCCGCCCGTGATGTTCGTCAAACGCAATGAACCGATCCAGTCCGGTCGCATCCCACAGCACACCACCGGGATTCAGGCAGACATCGCCATAGCTGCGGCCCATGCCATAGGCCAGACCATAGGCATCGCGTTTCATCCGCGCGGCGACCTGCATCCGGTCAGACAAACTATGCACCTGATGCTCGAACTGTCCCAGCCGCCCCCAGGAAGTCATCGCTACCATGACCAGCCCCTTGATGCGGCCGCCAGCACCAGCGCAAACACCAGTCCCGATAACAAGCTGGCGCGATCACGCAATGCGAACAGCAAGGGATCATCATGCATCTGTCCGCGATGCGCTTTCATCCAGATCCAGCTGACCCAGAACAGCATGACCGGCACCGCGCACCAGACGATGGCCGGCGACTGATACAACTTCAGCACTGCATCACTGTTCAGGTAGAGCGCCAGAACCACCACCGACGCATAACCCGACGTGATGCCCAGCGATTGCACCAGCGGCGCATCCGAGATCAGATAGCCGCGTCCATGCGCCTTGTCTTTGCCGGCATCGGCCTGCACGATCAGCTCTGCATAGCGTTTCACGAACGCCAGCGATAAAAACAAAAACACGGCAAAGGCCAGCAGCCAGAACGACAGCGGTATGCCCGCGGCGCCCGCACCAGCGATGATACGCACCGTATACAACATGGCCAGCACCAGACAGTCGATCAGCACCAGGCGCTTCAGGCCCCACGAATACGCGCAGGTCAGCAAAAAATAGAGCAGCAGCCAGCCCGTGAACACCGGCCCTACGGGCAGCGCAAACAGCAAGGCATTCACCAGCAGCAGCGGCACCAGCACCACCCCCTTGGCGACCGGTACAGCCCCTGACGCAAACGGCCGCCAGCGCTTCCTCGGATGATGGCGGTCGCTGTCCAGATCGAACAGATCATTCGCGACATACACCGCCGACGCGCACAGCGAAAACGACAGGAAAGCCAGCAGCATTGCCAGACCGGCGTCGGCATCCGGCACCTGATGGGCAGCCAGCGGCGCGATGAACAGCAGCAGATTCTTCATCCACTGATGCAGCCTGAGCACGCGAGGCAATTGCGCCGATGAGGAAGGTGGCGGCGCAACGACCTGACTCACCTGACTGCATGCCCGGGCCTGCTGTTCCAAGCTCGCAGAGGCATTCACCACGATCGCCTGCCGCGCGGCTTTCCACACATGCAGATCGTCCTGCGAATTACCGGCATAGTCAAAACCCTGATGACCGAAGCGTGCTTCAAGCGCCGCCGCCTTGTTGCGTGCGCTGAGGTTGTGCTGACCATCGCTGGCCATCACCTCATCGAATAATCCGAGATGCGCAGCAACGGCATCCGCCATCGACCGGTCAGAGGCCGTGCACAGGATCAGCCGCCGCCCCTGCTGGCGTTGAATGGTCAGCCAGTCGATCAATGGCTGGTTGTAGGGAAGAGACTCTGCATCGAATTCAGTAAGGCTGGCCAGTTTGGCTTTCAGCTCGGCCTTGCCCCCAGCCAGCCACAACGGAATGCGCAGCGCCGTCAGCGGATGCGAGCGCACCGCCCGAATTGCCGATTCGTGGAGCGTATCCGTGAGGATCAGAGTGCCATCAAGATCAACGGCCAGCGGGATGGAAGTCAAATGCCTGTCCTCGGGGACGAAACTGGGGCGTATTGTAAATCAGGGGAGATGTCTGGCAGGAACCCGGTGGGGAACGGGAAGTGAATCCGGACAGATGCAGGCTGATGTGAGTAGCCGGGGCCTGTGCAATCTCGACGGCGCCGGTTGACCATGCAATTCGACCCCGGAACGGGTCACCTCGCAAGGCCGAACTTCAACGCCTTAGCGTCTGTTTGAAAATTGTCGTGAGCGGCCTGAGTTTGGCCCGAGAAGGTAAGCCAGGGGATTTGAGGAGCATGCTACTTGCCTGGCGCACGGCGCTGGCCTATTCGCCAGCGCGCGCCCTGCAAGGGCAGTCGTACGTGAGGTACGTCGGGCATCGCAGGGGCACAATCAGGTCGCGCAGCAGATTTTCAAACAGACGCTTAATTGTATGACTGATTCAGCTGTGCCTGAAGGCCAAGCGCAGGTTGAAGCGGGTGGGGATCGGCTGCCTGCTGCCCTTCATATCCGGTTCGCAGCCAGCGAGGACAGACATTACAAATTTTCGCCACGATTTCCATGTTCTGCGAATCGGGTAGCGAGTCTCCGGTAAGCCACTTGTGGACGGTCGATTGGGACACCTGCACGCCACCGCTCTGCTCGAGAAAAGCTCGCAGCAACTGGGTCGGACTATTGGGATTTATACCCTTGTTCTTCAGGCAGGATTTCAGCCGCTTGGTGAACGCATCACGTTCTTTAAAAGTCAGATGGGCCGCCATAAGTCACTCCGCACACTCCGCATTCTTCACCGAAGCTCCCCGCGAAATAAGCACCTGGCTGAGCCACCAGGCGCGCCTCATTGGCGCAGGCATTTGCGGGACCATTCAAACGTTGCGATTTCAGTGTAGCGGATGACCATCTTTTGTCAATCATAAATTTGGGCAATAAATAAATTTAATTTGAATAAAATATTTTCTATTAAACCTTTAGTAAACAAATGCCCGATTATTGGCCTTAATATTGCAGTTAATTTAACGGTCGATCCCGGCCGGGAAAGTCAGTACCGCACGGCTTGACTTCGCTTGTTTGATTTTTTACACTAAAATTATCAACAAAATATAAACAATCTAGCTGAGTTCCCCACCGCACACTCATGAATGTTTCAAACAAGCATAGATACAACATCGGTGCCGTAGCGCGCCTGACCCAGATACATCCGGAAACCATTCGCGTCTGGGAACGACGCTATCAGCTGGTATCACCGGGCCGCAGTGACACCGGACGACGCCTGTACTCGGACGAGGACATCGAGCGACTGTCACTGGTAAAGCAAATGACCGAACTGGGTCACGCAGTCAGCGGCCTTGCCCGGCTGAGCGATCAGGAACTGCGGGAGCGCCTGTCGATGACCCAAACCAATACACCGACGTCACAAGCGCAGCTCGATTCGGTATGCCAGGTGTTGATTCCAGATGAGTCTTTGAAGATCCGCCTGGGCCGCGACTTACGTGCATACACGGATCTGGAGTTAGTGGATCAATTTACCAAACACACAGCGGACGACAGCAGCGCGCGACATGAAGTTCTGATCATGGGTGTCGCTACCATCAACGAGAACACGCAAGCCAAAATAGAGGCCGACACTGCGTTTTACGGAGGCGAGTCGGCAATCGTCGTTTACAACTTCGGGCAAGCATCGGCGATCCGAGAGATCGAACGAAGCGGGATGATTTGTCTCAGGGCTCCGGTCACGCCGCCGGAAATCCGCGACGCCTGCCGCACGCTGATTCAAAGGAAAACATCCACGCTCTCGTTACCTGATGAAAAAATCTCCGCGCCGCGCTTTTCTGCGGAACAACTCGCCAAAGTGGCGACGATGTCCGGGTCCATCGCATGCGAGTGTCCAAATCATCTCGCAGAGCTGATCATTAATCTGAGCGCATTTGAGCAGTACAGCGGCGACTGCGAAAACACGAATCTGAAAGACGCTCTGATACACGCTCAACTGAAACAGTCCGCTGGCAAAGCAAGAAACCTGCTGGAAGAGAGTTTGGCCCGTCTGATAGAAATTGAGGGCATCAAAATTTGAGGAACGACCTGTTGCTCAGGTCATCCAGAACCTTAGATAGGTTTTATTGATATTCGTTGATCAGCGCATCAATGGCATCGTTGATGTTCGCTATGCATTGTTCGAGCCTTACACAATCCTCAGCGTCAGCCGATATTCGTTTTGAGTCGGTGTAGATCGGCATGATGTCATTGAGCCGAAACTCAGGCAGCTGCATGTCCATCGTATTGAGCGTTCTGACCGTCAGCAGAATGGAAAAGAACGACAGGCGATAGTACAAGGCAACAGCGGCACTGTCAGAAAGATTATTCTCCCCGACATATTTGTCGAACAGCGTCCTGATCGTGTCGACCAGATGCAGCCGCTCGCTCGGGATGCCGAAATCAGCGCGCAGCTTCTGCTCGGCCAGCTGCCATTTTCTCCGGAGGTCTTTGTCTGACATTTGCCCGCTTATCCGGAAACCGGCCCGGCGTTCAACCGCCCGAATGCCTAACGCTGCGACACCGCATCCACCACCGCCAGCGCGGTCATGTTCACAATGCGGCGCACGGTCGCTGACGGCGTCAGCACATGCACCGGACGCGAGCAGCCGAGGAGGATGGGGCCGATCGCCACACCATTGCCCGCGGCGACCTTCAGCAGGTTGTAGGCGATATTCGCCGAGTCAATATTCGCGAAGACCAGCAGATTGGCGTCGCCCTTCAATGGCGTATCCGGCATGGTCTGCTTCAGCAGGTGCGCATCCAGCGCGGTATCGCCATGCATCTCGCCATCGGCCTCGAGATCAGGCGCACGGTCGCGAATGATGGCCAGCGCCTCGCGCATTTTTCTGGCCGATTCGCTGTTACTGCTGCCAAAATTCGAATGCGACAGCAGCGCAGCACGCGGATGCAGGCCGAAACGGCGCATCTCTTCCGCCGCTAGAACCGTGATCTCGGCGATCTCCTCTGCCGTCGGATTTTCGTTCACGTGCGTATCGACCAGCACGACCTGTCGGTCATGCAGCACCAGCGCATTCATCGCGGCATAGGTGTTCACACCGGGACGCTTGCCCAGCACCTGATCGACATAGTGCAGATGCAGCGTGGTGGTACCGAAAGTGCCGCAGATCATGCCATCGGCATCGCCTTTGTGGATGGCCATCGAGCCGATCAGCGTGTGACGGCGACGCATTTCCAGCTTCGCATACTGCTCGGTGACACCCTTGCGGCGGGTCATTTCCAGATAAGTCTCCCAATACGAGCGATAGCGCTCGTCGCGCTCGGGATTGATGACATCGAAATCCATCTCGGGACGGATGCGCAGACCGTAGCGCTCGATACGCTGAGCCAGCACCGCCGGGCGGCCAATCAGTATCGGCTTGGCCAGACCTTCGTCGATCACCACCTGCACCGCACGCAGCACGCGCTCTTCTTCGCCCTCGGCAAAGACGATGCGTTTTTTCGCGGCGGGCGCTTTCTTCGCCATCGCGAACACCGGCTTCATAAAGCTGCCGCTGTGGTACACAAACTGCTGCAGCTTGTCGATGTAGGCCGCCATGTCGCGGATCGGGCGTGACGCCACACCCGAGTGCTCGGCAGCCTTGGCTACCGCCGGGGCGATCTTCAGCATCAGGCGCGGATCAAAGGGTTTCGGGATCAGGTAATCCGGGCCGAACGACAGATTGGTGATGCCATAAGTCATTGCGACCACGTCCGACTGCTCTGCTTGCGCAAGTTCAGCGATCGCGTGCACCGCGGCGATCTCCATTTCACGCGTGATCGTTGTCGCGCCACAGTCCAGCGCACCACGGAAGATGTACGGGAAGCACAATACATTGTTGACCTGGTTCGGATAATCCGAGCGGCCGGTCGCGATCACTGCATCGTCGCGAACTTCACGCACCTCTTCCGGCAGGATTTCCGGCGTGGGATTGGCCAGCGCCAGCACCAGCGGACGGTCCGCCATCGCGCGGACCATGTCAGGCTTAAGCACACCACCGGCAGACAGACCGAGGAAAATGTCCGCACCGGGAATCACCTCGGCCAGCGTGCGCGCCCGGGTGTCTTGCGCGAAGCGCTCTTTGTCCGGGTCCATCAGTTCCTTGCGGCCTTTGTAGACAACGCCTGCCAGATCGGTGACCGTGATGTTCTCGATCGGGAAGCCAAGGTCAACGATCAGGTCCAGACAGGCCAGCGCCGCGGCGCCCGCTCCGGACACCACCAGCTTGCAATGCTTCAGATCTTTGCCGACGACCTTCAGGCCGTTGAGGATCGCCGCGCCGACGATGATGGCCGTGCCATGCTGATCATCGTGGAAGACCGGTATCTTCATCCGGTCGCGCAGCTTGCGCTCGATATAGAAGCATTCGGGCGCCTTGATGTCTTCGAGGTTCACGCCGCCGAAGGTGGGCTCCAGTGCAGCAATGATGTCGCACAGCTTGTCGGGATCCGTCTCGTTGATCTCGATATCAAACACATCAATGCCGGCGAACTTCTTGAACAGCACGCCCTTGCCCTCCATGACCGGCTTGGCAGCCAGCGGACCGATATTGCCCAGACCCAGCACGGCGGTGCCGTTGGTGATCACTGCCACCAGATTGCCGCGCGCGGTATAACGGAAGGCATTCGACGGTTCGGCAGCGATCTCTTCGCACGCGGCAGCGACGCCGGGCGAATAGGCCAGCGCAAGATCACGCTGGTTGGTCAGCTGCTTGGTGGGCGTGACGCTGATTTTGCCGGGGGTGGGGAATTCGTGGTACTCGAGGGCTGCCTGGCGAAATTGCTGGCGAAGCTCTTGCTGATTGCGATCGGAATCCATTCGGGGCAGCTTTCTGAGGTGCGGGTTGTGCAGATTGCGCGCTCTGCGCGCGTAATGCGCAATAACAGGCGGTCGATTTTATCAGACCATAGCCCTGCCTATCCGATACAGCACCGATGCACGGTGCGCTACTTGAGCGCGCTTTGCGCCGCACAATCCGCGTTCGGTACAATCGCCGGATGTTGTCCGAATTCCAGCTGATCGAGCGCTATTTCCGACGTGCGCCGCGCGCCTCGGGGCCGGTGCGCCTGGGGGTGGGTGATGACTGCGCGTTGCTGCAGCCTCCCGCTGGAGAGACGCTCGCGATCTCGACCGACATGCTGGTCGAAGGCCGTCATTTTTTCGCAGGCACCGACCCGCGCGCGCTCGGACACAAGGCACTGGCAGTGAATCTCTCCGACCTCGCCGCGATGGGCGCCCGCCCGCTGGGCTTCACGCTGGCACTGTCACTGCCCGCCGCGGAGGCAGGCTGGCTGCAGCCTTTCTCCGAAGGTCTGCTCGCGCTGGCGGACGAGCATCAGATCGAACTGATCGGCGGCGACACCACGCGCGGCCCACTGAACCTGTGCGTGACCGTCTTTGGCAGTGTCACGGAGGGTGTCGCACTCAGGCGCAGCGCTGCCCATCCCGGTGACGATATCTGGGTGTCCGGCAGTCTGGGCGATGCAAAGCTCGCGCTGGCTGCGCTGCTCGGCGACATTGCGCTCGATGACGATCAGCTGAACATCGCAGCGGAGCGGCTGCACCGGCCGACGCCGCGCAATGCGCTGGGCATGGCGCTGCGCGGCATTGCCAGCGCGGCGATCGATATCTCGGATGGCCTGACGGGCGATCTTGGTCATATCCTCGAACAATCCGCCGTAGGTGCCGTCATTCAGGCAGACGCCCTGCCCGTCGGGCTTGCGCTGTCACGGCGCGGCACGGAAGAGCAGCGGGAGTTCGCGCTGACCGGCGGCGACGACTACGAGCTGTGCTTCTGCGCGCCGGCCAGCCGGCGTGACGCCGTGCTCGAGGCTTCACGCCGCACGCACACCGCCGTCACACGCATCGGCAGCCTGCGCGCAGAGCCCGGCTTGCAGGTGCTGGACGCCAGCGGACACCCGATGATCTTGAAGAATCTCTCTTTCGATCATTTCACCTCATGACGAATCCCGAGCCCACCACAGCAGACACTGCCGAAACGCCAGCGCCGGCCACGCCGCGAAGACCGACCGCAGATTTCATGCTGTCGCATCCCGCGCATCTGCTCGCGATCGGCTTCGGTAGCGGCCTGTCTCGCTGGGTGCCGGGCACTGTGGGCACCTTGTTCGGCTGGCTCCTGTTCCATGCGATGTCGGTACGATGGCCGGAAGTGCTGACGCCGGCCGTCTGGGGCATACTGATCGTCGCCGGATTTGTGATCGGAGTCTGGGCCTGCGAGCGCACGGGTCGCGCGCTGGGCGTACCCGATCACGGCGCGATGGTCTGGGATGAGATCGTCGCGATCTGGCTGGTGATGCTGTTCGTCACGCCGGCCAGCTTCAAGGCGCAGCTGGCCGCGTTTCTGGTGTTCCGCTTTTTTGACATGACCAAGCCGCCGCCGATCCGGCAGATCGAGCGGCGCTTCAAGGGCGGTTTTGGCGTGATGGTCGACGACATCATTGCCGCATTCTTCACGCTGCTCGCGCTTGCGCTATGGCGCTTTTGGTAAATCCCTGACACCATGAAGGTGTCTCATCACCGGAGGCTATCATGGACGCACTGAACGAACTCTCCCTGCAGGTCGGCCACGCGCTGAAGCAAAAAGGCTGGATGCTGACCACGGCAGAATCCGTCACCGGCGGCGGGATTTCTCAGCTGATCACGGACATCGCCGGGTCTTCCGAATGGTTCGACTGCGGGTTCGCCACCTATTCCAACAGCTCAAAGACACAGTTTCTCGACGTGCCCGAAGCCCTGATTGCGCAACTGGGTGCGGTCAGCGAAGAAGTCGCCGCCGAAATGGCGAAAGGCGCACTGGTCAACACCAATGCCGATGTCGCCCTGTCGACCACCGGCATCGCCGGCCCGACCGGCGCCGTCCCCGGCAAGCCTGTGGGCACGGTCTGCTTCGGATGGGCACATGGCAAAGTCGTTCATACAGAGCGTCTGGTGTTTGCCGGCGATCGTCATGCAGTCCGCGAACAGACCATCGTTCATTCGCTCAAGGGTTTGCTGAAATTTCTTGAGCGCTTCTGACAGCGCCAAACGTAGCGATTTCCATGGCGGCTGAAAATTTGAGCACTGTATCGGAGCGCTAACAACACCGATCCTGTTCAAAGATCGATCAACCGATACAGATTTAGCGCCTGCATTGTCCACAGATCGAACTCGCGTTCGAATAAAGATCGCCAGCGCATCGCATCATCCGTTTCGCGAATGATGTCATCCAAAAATTGGATTTCATTTCTCTTCTCTTTCTTATCTGATCACACTGAGCGCTCCGTTGCCTTGGGAGGCTCTCGTTAGGTCGTGATCCTCTCCCGA
>JACCDH010306962.1_pt1 | contig 58721 bp, 53 predicted proteins | sample 7442481 | NCBI WGS metagenome assembly JACCDH01 (sample SAMN15323433, study PRJNA562643) | freshwater metagenome | isolation source: river surface water | place: USA:Blue River Watershed | collected 2017-08-15
CATTCCACCAGAGGTCGTGCTTCAGGAGTTCGTTGAGGTCCTTCTTGGGAATGCGCGTATGCTCCTTATAGACGTCGCGAATCTGGGTCATCATATCCTGGAGGTTCTGGAACTCGTCTTCGATTTCACCCATCTTGCCCCAGTAGCCGGCGGATAGTTGGTGGATGAGCATGGAGGCGCGGGGTGTGATGAACCGACGGGCACCAACAACACTAATCAGAGTGCCGGCGCTGGCTGTGGCGCCCTCCACAATAGTGTAGACGGGTACACGACAGGCCTTGATGGCGTCCATTGCAGTGTACGCGGCAAACACGTACCCGCCGAAGGAACTGATATGGAGATAGATAGGCACATTGCGGATTCCATGACGGATACCGAGAATAAGGCATTCCTCTTCGGCCTTGCGAAGCAGCTTCACGAGCTCGAAGATATTGTCGCGGTCGACCTCTGCGTGAAAGTAGACATGGTTGTGCTCACGGGTGATACGACGGTCCACAACTGCGTCCTGACCCTCGGCGTCATCATCATCGGTGTCATCGTTCGTTGCGGGTTGGACCTTCGTACCCTTCAGGAGGAAGCCGTTGTGCTTACGGGGCATCTTACTATGTAAAGGTGACCTGCATTTAAGCTCTCACTTGTGGAGTGTACTATGTCTCGAGGTAGTTATCCATACCCTATATATTTCCCTATTGGCGATGGTAGTGATGCACTATTTTCAATGATGTGTGGTCTATCTGGTGTAGGCGTTGTTGGTTTTACTGGCATGCTTATTATATTATCAAAGCGACGTTTCCATACACGCTTGCATGTAGTAGACAATATCATCAAGGTTCAATATAAGAAGGTAAATGGACCAATGGATGTTCGCCGTGTAACACACCAGAATCTGGAGGCTCTGCGCCCTCTCGGCTACATGATTGATGCAAAACCAAAAGAGGGGCTTGCATATGAGAGTTGGAAGACGGTGGCTGTTGTAACAAAAGAGAGCCTATCGATTGACCAATTTCGCCATGCATGCAAATTCCACAAGGTGAGTAGCGTCATTGATTATGAATATGAGGGGGCTATCACTTCCGTTGACTATCAGCGCAGGAAGCAGTTCGCATGGGGCTCTTGTAATGTACGGGGTGAGCTTGCTTAGGGTGATGTAACGCTAGTGGCGGCTTCTTCAATCATTCTAGATAATACTAGGTAACCTTCACGCGTTGGATGCCCCCCTTCATCGCGTGTCAGTGTAGTTTGAAACTCTTCAGGTGTTGTATATGCATCTATATCAATAGTATTATCTACGTAGCGGGTTCGCATTGCATCATATTGGTATTCTACTGGATACGACGAATCACGCCCTTTCGTTCGTTTGTAGAGGCACCAGAAGATGAGTTTAATATTTGGATACTTGGTAACTATATAGTCAAGGATTTTGCAGGTGTGTGCTGCTAAAAACGAAATGTGCTCATTCGTCATGAACTTTCTATCAACGTTTCCTGGATGACCAGTCACATCCAAAAATAATGTAGGCTCTTGTAATTGTTTGAGTACGGGATAATCAAAATTATTGAACTTGTAATCGGAAACAATCCATATAAGCCGCTGGTCCTTATATTTGTCTAATATTGTTTGGATATACTGTGACCAATTTGCTAGTCCAGGTATCCCATCAAGCGTACAATTTCGAAATAAACTATTTGATTTAATTTCTTCTGTGATAATATTAGTCTGTATTGAGTCTATATGAGATGGGCCGATCACATATATAGAATTAGACATACTACTTATTTATAGTGAAATAAATGCACCCGCGCCAGTGCGCTCCTGCGGCTCTCGCCATTGCACCTTGAGGGCGGCGAATATATCGCGTTCGGTCTTAAGACCTGCAACAGCCTTGCCGGTAGCGACATGTGTGAGGGCATGTTCATTCAGAGTGAACCCACGGGTAAGGGCATGCGCGCGCATGGCGACATTGAATGTGTCGGAGCCAGTGAAGTACAGGACGGCCAGGGGGAACTCCTCTGGTGGAGTCACTAGGAGGTCAAGGCGTCTAGCCGGCTCGCCTGGAAGTTGCGAGATTGCCAGGCACTTGTGCTCACCCTGGGCCAAGACCTCCTTGATATATCCCTTTACACGTAGCGCAGTAACAAAGTCGGCCAAGGCTGCACCGGCATCCACGGATGGACTGGCCGTGCGAATCAGCATATCGATATCGCCGGAGTTGGGCTGGCCACGACGGTAGCTGCCGACAATCACCCCCTCCAGGCTAGCAGGCTTGGCGGCCATCAGGGTCGCGGCATGCTGGTCCATTTCGGCACGCGGGATACGCAGGAGCAGGTCATCGTAGTACTGGAGACCGATGCGCTGATTCTTGTTGAGGAGTTTAGGGTCCTTGGCTGCGGCTGCGCGAATCTGGTCGACCGTAGTGTAGCCATCCGCAATCAGCTGCTCGGCTTTCTTAGGGCCCACACCGTAGATATTCTGAAAGGCTTCGAGTGCGGTGGCCTTGGCACGTACATCCTCAGGAATGTTCAGCTGACCCTCAGTTATAATTTTCTCGATTTTGATGCGAATCTCCTTGCCTAGACCATCTCCTTTGGTTGATGCGGGCAGGTCTGCCATGGTGTGGAGTGGACCCTGTATGGCCTGAAGAGTCTTGATGGCGGCTGCATAGGAGCGCGCCTTGAATGTACCGGCGGTCTCTGTCACTGAAATGCGACGGAGAACATCGAGTTCTGCGATAATCTGGGCCTTGTGGTCTTGTTCGTATTGGGTGTTCATCTTGACTGTCTTTGTGTCTTGATGGGGCTTAACGTACTAGCGTGGGCAAGGTCACCTTTTTAACGGGCTGTGTAGCCTTACATGTCGGGCACTGAAAGGCCTCTTCTACTGCACCTGCCATCCAATGTTGCAGAGATGCAGTAACAGGCAGTTGAACTACAGTGGTCTGTTGGTTGCAGGGGGTGCAATATACGGTCGTAATATTCATCCAACTTGACATAGTTGCTTGTTTGTATGGTCGTACCATGCCTTTTGACTATGGGGTGTGGGTTATAGCACCTTTGGGTTAGCCAAAGCAGAGCTCAGAAACGGAATGCCTTCTTGATAGCCTTGCCAGCTTTCTTGGCTCCACTTGAAATTGCATCCCCCGTCTTCTTGGCAGTGTCCACTATGACGTTGCTGGTTTGCTTGGCGACTTCAGGGGCCTTATCAACAACCTCCTTTGCAGTCTTCTCCACTACGGGGGCTTCCTTGACAACAAAACCCGCAGTGGCGATGGCATCATGTTGAATCTGCTTCGTATCCACCGTCATACTGACATCCACATCCAGGCCAACAATCGCAGCTACATCACCGCTAACACCCACCGTTGCCTTGCCATCCTTGAACGTGGCCTCGCCACCGCCGCCGGCCTCGAAGTGCTCACCAATGCTAACACCAGCACCAACTGTTGCAGAGCCGCCCCGGCCATTCAGGGTAGCAGAACCATCAACACCGGCCGCGTTGCCAATGGAGGCACCTGCTTCGGCCTTGATACCATTTTGGCCGGCTGTGATGGAGGCCTCTGCCTCGGTACCGGACTTGACGTACGCGTCTCCGCTGACACCAACACCAACACCGTGCGTGCCGACATTGGCTTCTACGGTAAGGTGGGCCTCCGTAGTGTCGGAATAACTTACGCCTGCTGTGATGTTGTTACCATCCAGGCCCGCGTTGACTGAAGCAGTAGTACCTGTCTTAACCGAAACCTCAATAGATGCATTGTTATTGGCATCGCCGACGGAGGTACCGATTGATGCACTGACAGAACCATCGTAGTTGGCTTCCATTATGCCAAAATACAGGTGTATATGTGTTTAGGAGCTGGTCCATAAATGGTCACATCGCATACAGATGAATTGTAACTGTCCGTTCTTCTGTTCGACTTCAGTACCTTCCAGATGACAGTACTCACATATATTGGGGGGTTCTGGTATTATACGGATCGATGAGCATATGTTCCCCATACTTACAAGGGGCGCATATTATACGAGTGATGGTGGCGATACATTTCGGGCTCCCAGCCAACTGTGGGCGCATTGTAGGCACATGAAGTCTTGATTGTAGTTCACGCTGTTGCGGATTGGCTGTTGGAGTTCAACGCCGGCGGCGTGGCACTTGGGGCAGACAGCGACGTCGTCACTGACTAGCGGGCTAACTTGAATGGATGAGCAGCAGGTATTTCCCATTTGTCTTATAGGGATATATGTAGCTATGTGCGTGGGTAGGCGGGGCTGTCACGTTTTCGCGGGCGGCTAAAGCGAGGGTGTATGATGGGCCAACAGAATGGCGCAGAACTTTTATCCAGTGGTGCAGCGATGGGCCGATGCATCGGATGTAGAGCGTGAGCCCTTCAAGGCTGCTGTGCGAGCACTGGTGGGCTATGAGTGCAAGGTGGCCTGCATGGCAAATGATGGATGGGTGGATGTGTATGTACTGTCTGTTGATTCAGGCGAAGTCAGCGATTGGCTTGAGGTCCAGCCATCAGGTGCTATTGGTGTGACGTTTGACTCTTATCCTGACCCAGAGAGACATGGCGTGATGCGCCTGTCAGACCGCTGCGACGACTTCAATGAGGAGCTGGATGTGGAGTTTCTGGATGACTCGGATGAAGATGAGACTGACTCGGAGTAAAAGTGACCCGCTGGTGATGTCTGTATGTGGATGGTACGATGACGTCAGCAACATTACTCTCTCAAACGTGGAAACGTGATGCAGGCTCCGTTACGGGCCTGGATCTCGGAATTGGAACGAAGCAGCTGCTGACCGGTGCGACCTTCACAATTAGTGGTGGCGACCGTGTGGCTCTTCTTGGGCGAAATGGCTGTGGGAAATCGACGCTCTTTGGTTGGATTCGTGATGCAGCGACCGCGGCAGGAGCATGGTCGGTCTACGAAGTGGCTCAGGAACTGGCACCCTCTGGTCAGTCAGTGCTGGCTGTGGTGCTTGGTGCACATCTGGTACGGGGTGCAATGTGGGCACGTCTCGGTGAGCTCGAGGCAGATGATTATGAGATGACAGGGGCGGATTTGGAGGAGCACGGGCGACTCCATGAAGAGTTGCAGGCTGCAGGGGCGGATGGTGATGAGGCACGGGCTGCCAAGATTCTGCACGGTCTCGGCTTTTCCATGGCTGATATGCGGCGGCCTCTGACAGAGTTCTCTGGAGGCTGGCGTGCGCGTGTAGCGTTGGCACAGGGGCTCTTTATGGAACCGGACCTGCTGCTTCTTGATGAGCCGACAAACCATCTGGACTTGGATGGTGTCATGTGGCTGACGGAATACCTGGCGGAATGGACTGGGGCTGGTGCAGTTGTGGTCATCAGCCATAATCGAGGCTTCGTGCGCGGTGCGGCGAACTCTATCTGGGAGATTGGCGCGGGCCGTTTGCGGACGTACAAGTGCCGCTATGACCGCTATCTCAAACAGAAGGGGTTGGATGAGAAGGCTGCTGCAAAGGCTTGGATTTCCCTGGAGAAGGAGGTGAACGCGCTCAAGGGCAAGGGCACACCACAGGCGCGGAAGGCGGCGGCCGACCTGTTGGCAAAGAGGGCACGGGAAGGTGTTGTGCGTCCGGAACCAGCGTACAGGCCACGGTTCTTCTTTGATGAATTTGCGGATGGTGAGGGTGGCGACGGTTCAAAGGAGGAGCGCCGTTTGATTTCCACGGATGAAGCTGATCTCGGATACGATGGGGCTGTCGTGTTGGCTAGCGTCACATTCGGTCTATATGGCGGGTCGCGTGTAGCCCTTGTCGGTGCAAACGGCAGTGGTAAGTCAACGCTGCTGCGATTTCTGAATGGGGAGATTTCTGCAGTAAATGAGGATGGTCACGTTGAGCGCCGCCCTGGCCTGCGTATCTGCAAGTTCGACCAACACTTCTATCATCTGCTGCCGGCTGACAAGACTGCGATTGAATTCGTGGGCTCGTTGTGCGGCGGTGATAGTCCGATGGTGCGCAAAATCCTCGGGGCATCGGGTCTCAAGGGGCCCGAACAGGAGCAGGCGATTGGTACGTTGTCAGGTGGGCAGAAGGCACGTGTCTACTTCGCCTCGTTGGCGGCACAGGGGCCGGATGTTCTCCTGATGGATGAACCCACGAATCATCTGGACATTGAGACGATTGATGGATTGGCGGCGGGGTTGGCGGACTTCCCTGGTGCGGTGGTGGTGGTGTCGCATGACTTGGATTTCTTGGAGACCGTGACAGAGGAGGTCTGGTTGACGGCGGATGGGCGGCTGCAGCGTCTGGAGAACTTGGATGCATACCTCGAGCATTAGAGTGTGGGTTTGGATATATCTGTGTATGTTATCTGACCAGTTTCATTGACGGTGCCCTTGCGAAGAATGGATGCTTTCACGTATTTGCGCGCGAAAGGGTCTGATAGAAGGGATACTGAAATTATGCCAGAGAGTGCACGGGCTTCGCGCACTTTTTCTTCCGTTTTGCATTTGAACGAAAACAGGATAACCTCTTCGCCGGAATGCATGATGGCAACGATGTCGTAGAATAACGTTGAATAACTGCGGTCCCAGTCCTCCGCACACGGATATCCCAGGAGATGCCCCACTTCGATATCGGTCGTGGGGGATGGATGGCGTGAGCCAGCGCTTACAACAAACAGGAGTTCGGGTATCAGAGGTGTACTCAGCGTTTTGACAAACGGATTAAAGTAATGAACGAGGGCATGGCTGATTTCCTTGCTTTGCGGCAGATACGCCTTTCTGGCACCGCGCATCACAAGAATCGTGTTCAGAATATCGGAGATGACGAAGGCTTCATAGTTGTGATTGGGTGGGTAGAGCAATGGGAATGCTCTGGCGAATATGCTCATCTATTGGATGCGATGTTTATTGGCCAAAGGTGACCTGACGGATGTGTGCTGAATATATGAGGTACGATGCACATGCATAAGTCAGAACCAATCTATACGCTTGCTGCCATTGACCCGCTGTGGGTCGAGGTGCGTGACCCAGACTTTGATTATCGGCGACGGAATGTATGGGTCTCGCGTTCGCCCGCTGTGGCCCCTGGCAACCTCGTGCAGCTCAAGTACGACAAGTATCTTACTATTCAGCGATACGATGAAAAGGAAGATAAATACGTGGCAACGGAGCGGTCGACATACGGTGGTGGTGGTCGGTTGCACGGGCCGCTTAGCTGGATGAACGAGCTGGGGCGCCATGCGGTCTTTCTGTGGCCTGCAGGTGATGGTATGGTTCGCGAACTACCAGGTTATATTGCGGAGAAGATGACGCTTACAGTCGGCGCTGTCTACAACATATACGGACATGGTGACTTTGTGCACACGGGCCTCCGCAATGGTCGCGACCCCATCTTCGTGGCGCGTAAAAACGCAGAGTAAAGCAGGATGAAGACAGCGTATTTCTTGTATGGATTATTGTTGGGGTTCTTGCCACTTCTCGTGGGCCTCGTGGCCGGCGTGGTCGCCCCACACAGTGACATGGCGTACTGGCCGTGGTTTGCGATGGTTACGGCGCCTGCCGGCGCTTTGCTGGGCTTTTTGGCTGCGGTGCTGCTGTAGGGCACGGTGGTACTTGGGGGACAGCCAGTGTCTTGAGCCAGCGCTGGACACGGTCTTTGGGTACAGTGGCCGGTTTCGATAGAAGAGAACCTGTGGTCAACAGGTGTGAACCATCCGAGGACGCAGAGTTAAGAGCCGATGCCATCCAAAGGGCGGCTTCGAGTCCGCCATCGCGTAGAGGAGATGCCTCGAGCACATCACGGATTTCACAGAGATACTTGAACTGATTGAAGAGCCAGGACTGACGGGCTAGTACAGCGGTATACTGAAACTTCCAGCCCTTGCCTGGTGGGATGAGCTTGGCAGGGGCCTCCTTGACAAACAGGCGATGGTTCACGGCCTGGAGCTTGCTCTGGAAGCTAAGGGGGAAGAGAGACCAGTGCTGATGGAAAAACGTGTAATAGTCCTGACGGTCGCTGGTCGCAATGGAGTTCAGGCAGTCGCGGTACATCTGCCATCCACTTTTACCATCGTCATAGTGTTCGCGAATCCAGTCAGGGAGAGTCTCATGGAGATGGAGACCAGCTAGATTGAGGTCGTTGTTGTCGAGATGTAGGTCCTCCTGCATGTCGAGTTCACCGCGTAGCAGAGACAGTACCAGCTCTTGAACCGTTACAGAGCGGGTGATATCGTTCGTGGTATCGGATTCTGAACCTGCGCCCGCGGACCACTGAATGAGTTTTCGAAGGTCGCCGTTGTGGCGAACCCAGAGGGGCTCCACGGCAGCGGGCTCCTTGCCCATCCATTCGGCGCAGGAGGCCAGGTCCGGTGGTGTTACGTGGCGGCAAAGGGCAATACGCATCATGGGCTGATAGCGCTTTTCGGTCCACTCATTGCTTATACAGATGATGGCATTCGGGCCCTTGTAGTCCTTCAGAATGCGGACGAGTTCGCTAAGGCCACCACGGTCCCCTGCGGACATGCCGTCGATTTCATCGAGAATCACGCCCATTGCACGATGCCCTTCGGGGCGGAAGAAATCGCTGACATTCGCCGAGTGCAGAAGGGGCTCAATGAGTTCGGACATAGCGGCCTTGTGTCGGAACTGTGAGGCGTTGCATTCCACGGCCCTCAATCCGGCATCGTTCACAACGCGATGTGCCAGAGTCGTCTTGCCGACACCTGGTGGGCCATAGAGGAACACGGCGGGTGGATTACGGGGTGCAGGGCGTCGGGCCCATTCGATGAGTGCGTTGTAGTGCTCACGGTGCAGCAGGGCGGACCATTCATGTTGGTGTTGCAGCGAAGACATTCCTCCTTGGAATCTATTCGTTGATTGCGGTTTAAGCCGACCAGTATGGGCTAGCTTCGAGCGACAGGCCGGCGCTTGCAGTCTCCTTTAGAAAGGCGAGCATACGGTCGACTTCGGGTGTGACGTGTTCAAACATCTTGAGAGCGGTGTACCAGCCATTGATTTGAGCTGGCGGTTGCGCAGGTTTGGCGAGGAGCGCGAAGCTGAATGGTGCGCCGGCGAACACATCCATCGTATCCGCCCATTCGCCTTCGGTCACAGGGTGATAGCCTGGTGCTGGTTTGTTTGTCTGTGGATTAACGGCGTAAATGCGGTACATTATGTGAATAAGGGGGGTAACGCTTTATATTCTCATAAACTAATTAATCATAGCTAACCATTTATCTGCGACTGTTTTCATGAAAGAAGCATCTCCATACACTTTTGTTATATATGAAATATGCGAACCATTATCTTTAGTTAATGTAACACAAGTATTGTCTAGAATAGTATAGAAAGAGAGTGTATATAAATAATATTGATAGTCAGAAGGGCTATTATTGTAGTAGTATCTAATTTTTTGCAGTTGACTATTTGATAGTTTCTCAAGCGGTATTAGATATGATTGGCTAATATTACCAACACTTACTGGGTCAAATATGGCGCATCTGTGCAGCTCTTATATTTTTCAATAATTTCAGGTTTTAATGTTGTCTGACCATTAATAACTATACCCTCTCTAAACTGCGATAAATATGGTGCTATATTCAGTAATGGGATTGTGCCAGAAGAATCTGTTATCCCAAATACATGTTTGTAATTATGTTCTCGTGTTATATTTTCAATTAATGTCCTGCATTCTTCCATAATAGTCAAATACCATAAACCATGACCAATATCTTTTATAAACAGAATGTCAAATGGGAATGATTGTTGTAGAATGTTATAGCAGGAAAAAAACTCATCGTGGCCAACACGTACCATATCATTAAAAAATAATAATAGAGTATTACTTCCTCTACTAATATGTTTATAACTTATCATTATCTGTTAATAGTAAAGAATAATTACGCCTACTATAAACGATGGGTATAAAACAATTAATGCCTTCAGTGCTGCGCACAGTAGGGATTAACTTCAGTTAATCCCTTCGTCAGCCAGAGGCTGACCGTTGTGATGCAATTAATTGATGCCTTCCCGTGACACACGGTTGGGTATAAACTTTAGTTTATACCCTCCCAGCTCAGGCCATACTGCTGCGCCTTAGCCGCCTTCTCGTGAACCGTACCTGTAGCACTGAACACGTGCTTTGTGTCTGTTGGTGCAGGAGGGTGTGCGGGGTCAGACTGCTGAAGGATGGGGGTATGCAGGCCCACATAGTCCGCACATGCATTCGGTGCAATCAGGGTCAAATAATCCGGGCAGGCCGTGATGTAGGGAGGCCACTGGCTGCTGGGGTCGCCGGGCGGGAAGTAGTAGTGATACATCATGTACAGGAGCATGCTGCCAAAAATGAAGAAGAGGACACCCGTGACTGCGCGGCCACTCTGAAACAGCAGGTAGCAGCTGTAGAGCAGGGCGAAACCCAGCAGAAGCCAGTATATCCATTTGGCGAACACAAGGGCGCGGTTTGACATTGCCATTCTCTACGTTTAGCGCTGGTTTATTCAGGCGCGAAGGACCTGCCACCTCGGCCCTGGGGAAGCAAGGGCCTTGCGATACTCGCCGAACGGGGCATCGATGAGGCTGATGACAGCAGACGCCGTTGGCTTTGTATGCCCCTCTGCCGTTACAATGTCGCGGAATGCATCGATTAGCAGAATAGACAGTGTACTATTATCTGTTGCCAGATTGATGTTGTACGCGTCGAACAAGAATTCTGCGTATTCTGCTACGCGCTCAGGCGTGCACCAGTCACGGGGCTCTTCCTCACCAGCCTGGATTTTATAGAGACGGTGGACATACTCTGTTAGCAGATTTGTGCGCTTTTGACGTTGCTGCTTGTATACCTCCTGTGTGACGTATGGTTTGATGACGGCGAGCGGTTGGTGCCAGGCATGGATGAAATCGCCGGTTTCTGGATTCATGAACTGTGGCGGGTGTTCGTTCCAGTTCACGTAGCAGCAGCCTTCGTCGTGCGTGACATCGAAGATGGCTCGGGGCAGAAGTTCGGGGCCGAAGGCGCGCAGCGGGTAGTACTTGTGGATGTTTGCGCCACTGAAGTCCTGGACAATCAGGCGTATGTTCGTGTGCAGGGTGAGGGCACATAGGGCATCAATGAACGAGCGTTCCACATCGCTGGACCAGTTGAATTCCTGTCGAAGTGCGATGATATCGAAGCGGCCGCAAATGCTGACGGGTGCGGTTGTGTGATGCGTGGGGAAGCCGAGGTCCTTGAAGGCTTGTGGTGGGGATTCCAGGGCAGGGTCCACCAGAATGAGCACGATGCGGCCGGGTACGGCCTTGATAAAGGGCGGCACCTGCTGTTCATTGGAGACGGGGTTCCCATTCTGGGCGCATCCAATGGACAGATAGATGAGGTCTGGACTGGAGTCCAGGCAGTAGTTTGAGATGTCGTCGTATGCGAGCATGGCGTGTTTGTCTTGTTATTGGGGCTGGGGTTCACATCAACTTTGTTGGTCGTTACTTGTTAGTCCTTTTTGATGTGCGGCATCGTGTAGGCCTTGAGCGCCTTGGGTCCGAACACACGCTCCTCCTCTGGACGCTTATCGCGTAGGCGCACCTCGGGCATACCGGACTTTTTGGTGAGATTAATGGTAACCAGGTCGGGGAAAGCTGTCACCATTGCACGGGCCGATGTCTCGATGCGGTTCATGGTGCGTGTCTCCTGCATACCACCGGGCTCCTTGTAGTACGCCGACTGGGGTGCAATGTTATTGAACCGGAGAACACCACCATCCAATAAATACATCATAACCGAACGCAGATAATCCTCCTTGTCATCGATAGTGACTGTGAGGATTGGGCCCGGATTCAGAATGCCCCAGACAGAGCCGATAATGTAGCGGATGTCCGTCGTGGGCGCACCACCCTTCATGAAGTAGCCGTTTGCGACGGGATAAAACCCAAACAGGCGATATCCGGTGGCGCGGGCCTGACGGAAGCCCTCGGTAATCGCTGCACTCAGGTCTCGCAGGGGGCGCTCATTGCGCTTGGCGCCCTCACTGTACTCGATGAACCCCCGGATGTCATCGTCCATATTGAAAATGGCCTGGCCCACGGGGAAATAGCGCGTGATGTAGTTGCGCACGGCGGCCATGCCGGGCTCAGCAATGTGCATGTGACCGTAGGTGGCAGGGTCCAGAGTGGCCTTGTAGGCCTTCTCCTCTTCTTTGTTGGCGACGAACACGTGAATCTTGGATGCGGGTACCTTGTACTGCTTGAGCACCTGGAGCGTCTTGTCGCGGAGCGTCTCTGCACGACGGTAGCTGGGGATGGCAATAACCCAATCGATAGACCGCTTGCCGGTTTTGCGAGTTTTGCGACCGCTCATTACAAAGGGCTGCGATTTATCCATATCAGGCAAAATGGCAGCGACGGAGTAGGGTGACATGGCAGCAAGTATGGCAGCACGTGTTGGGTTAGCATTTGGGTCTAGTATCGCAAGTTCATTGCTGATAGTGCTGGCTATAACGTTTATTACACTACCGGTGTCATATATTGTGAATCGGTATATCTATCACACGTGGACAATGCGTGTGATACTTGGGTATGTTGCACTCGTCGTTTGGCCGACGGCGATGCTGGCGTTGACGGTGTTGCGTGTACTGGGGAAGATAGATAAAGTGAACTACTTCGGGCAATTTCCGCTTGTTATGGTCGGCGAACAGCCCTCTTCATCTGGATGGCTACTTCCGCGACTTGGGGCGTTCCTACACGGGACATTGTTGCAACCATTGAATCTATATTGGGATAAAGTCGCATATGATGCCACTATTGAGCCACTGCTTCTACCGGAAGGTTCGGAGGGTCCAGCAGTGAATGAGGCATGGAATAAGGAAGCGCGTAGGATTGCTGAAATACCTGCCGACGAGAAACAGACTGATACAGAACCTGCCAAATGGCCTTCATGGGTGGAGAATTACTGCAAACTGGCTAAAGAGATTAGAGATAGCATCATTGCTGAAAATACTAGAAAGGGCACCCCTGCAGAGGTTCCTGTCTCCGCTGTATGTGCTACTTATACCACCCCTGCTGCTAATTCAGGCGCATCTGCGGATGCTACTACTTCTGGTGCCTCTGCAGCTACTACTGGCACCTCTGATACCTGAATCGCGGGGGTCTCCTCTTCCTCGAGCGCATAATGTTCACCCCACGACTTATACATCTCGCGCAGCGTTTCGGATTTTACGATGTTCTTCAATTTGAGAGTTGTCTTGCGGAAGCCAGGGGGTGGGCGTTCCAGAATAGCCATCTTGCTAACAGTGTTCTCATTGTGACAGATGACCAACATCACATCGCGGGGGTCCATCTGTAGCAGTGGCGTGGCCCATTCCTTCGTGAACTTGCGCTCCTCTGCCTTGGTCGCGGTCTCATCATACCGGTTCTCGAGTGCATACGAGCGCCAATAGGCCATGGTTCCATTCGTTGCATGGTTCTTCATGAAGGGGCCAATCATATAAATCTCGTCCAGTGTCGTATAATACAGCATTGCCTGAGATGCACCCGCAATAGGCGCATTCTTCTTACCATCCTTTACAGAACGCAGGCGTTGCACGGCCTTCTTCACTCGGTCTGGCGGATAGTAGTCATCGTCGTCCCAACAAACACAGATGTCGCCGACTGCCAGGTCTGTCAGCTTGTTGCGCTTGGCACCGATGGTCATCTTACCTGTATCCACGCGCACGTATCGAACATTTGAGAGGCCTGTAAACACGTCACCGACGGCATCCGTGCCATCGTCCAGAATAATCCACTCCATGCGATTCATCGGATATGTCTGAGCCTTAAAGCACTCGATGGCGGCCTGGAGATACCTGCGTCGGTTGTACGTGGGTGTAAGTACTGAAACAAATGGGAACGCGTTCGACATTTCTATTTGGGGCTGTGCTTAATTCTTTATACCGTGAATAATACGCGGCAGCAACTGTCTAAACAGGGTGTTCCGGTTGTTCTATAGAATACCTTTTTCACATGTCATCATCATGGAGCACGGCGTTGAAGGAATATCTTGAAGCAGCTGTGGCAAATCAATTGACTGCAGAGAGCCCGCGTTCTATGCAGCCTGCTTCCATTACAACGGCACTACGCCCGCATCAGTTGACACTGTTGGCCGCTGCCCGTGGCCTCGAGGCGAAAGCGCGCATCACCGATATTCATTCGCCGTCGCTCGTAACACGGTACGGTGTCATAGCGGACCGTGTGGGTTCTGGCAAGAGTCTCGTGGCACTTTCGCTAGTTCGCGATGCGCCGGTTGTAGCGCACTCTCTCCGTGTGCGCGAGAACGGTTGGGCGCAGCATATATGTGCGCGACCATTGCCGGATGTAATTGTCCCCCCTCCCGTCGCTGAAAGTGGGGCGGAGTTCATAAAAGCACTGCGTTCTATGGCCGTTGATAACCAGATATATGTTCCCCAGTCACTGTTCGTTGTCCCTCACAATGTGGTGCAGCAATGGGAAGAATATATCAAGACTCAGACAAATCTGAAGGCCTACATCGTTCGGAAAACAAAGGATTGTGACTATGAACAGACATCATTCTTCTCAAATGTATTTGGGGCCGAACTTGTTGTCGTTTCGTGTACTATGTTCAAGAAGTTTCGTGGAGCGCTCGAGTATCACGGGCTTGACTTCCCGCGAATTGTTTGGTCGCGACTTTTTCTGGACGAAGCGGACTCACTTTCGTTTCCCGTTCGTGGACCAGAAATTGCGGCGCGTTTTCTGTGGCTCATTACGGGTTCGTGGTTGAATATGTTGTGCCCTGGAGGGATTATGAACTGGTACGTCACCAATCTGCCACCGGCGACACGGGCACTCATTGGCGATGGTGCGGTGGCGGGGATTCGCTCTTCGCAGAATGTGGTTAGTGCGGCGGTGGCCGATGGTCGCGATATGCGGTTTTTGCCGCTTATTTTGCGTAACTCGGAACCCTGGATTAATGAGAGTCTGTCTGTACCCATGATTGCACATGAATCGATTATATGTCAGGCACCAGCATCACTGGCTGTGCTCAAGGACTACATATCCGCATCAGCGATGGAGGCGCTGCATGCAGGTGATACGGCGGGTGCCCTTTTGGCTCTTGGGCTGAAAGCTGCTTCCAAGGAGACGTTGGCGCAAACGGTGACAGCGGGTCTGCGTTCGGAGCTCGAACAGGCGCGCAAACTGCTGGCGTTCAAGTCGGATATGGAATACTCAACGGCGGCGGCGAAGAAGCATGCGATTGAGCGCGAAACGGAGCGCGTGGCGCGCCTGGAGGAAAAGCTGGCCGACCTGGAGGCACGGTTGGCCTCTGTGGAAACTGCCACGTGCCCCGTTTGCTATGATGCACCCCGTACTGCAACATTGACACCGTGCTGTCGCCAGACATTCTGTTTGGAATGTTTGTGCGAATGCATGAAGAAGAAGGCCACGTGCCCGCTCTGTCGCCAGGGGATCGGTTCGGTGTCGAACCTGATGGTTGTCGGTGGGCCGTCTGCTTCTGCAAATGGAGAAGAGGTGGAAGAAGGAGAGGGAGACGTGGTGCCACCAAAAGTACTGACAAAGGGTGCTGCCCTGTTGAAACTGCTATCCGAGTCATCGGAGAATGACCGTATCCTGGTATTCTCAGCACATGAAGCATCCTTCAAGGGTTTGCGCGAGATGCTGGCTGGTAAGGGAATCAAGTGTGAGATGCTTATGGGGTCCGCTGCGCGTGTGGAGAAGCTGCGCAAACAGTTCCGTCAAGGGGCTGTGCGTGTGTTGTGCATGAACGCCCGGCACGTGGGTGCGGGCATCAATCTGGAGGCGGCCACACACGTGGTCCTGTATCACAAAATGAATGTGGAGTTGGAGCGTCAGGTGATTGGACGCGCGGTGCGGTTTGAGCGTGCGACGGAGTTGCGAGTCATGCACCTGGTGCATGAGGGGGAGACGGCGACTAGTGGTGGGAGCACAGAGGTGATTGTACATGTTTAGCTAGGAAAGAGTTTGATATCGTACCGCTCAGCGTACTTTGCGATACGATAGGCTAGGAGGGGTGTCTGCTCTTCGATGGGTGGCACTGACATCACGCGATCACGCATGACCTTCTCTGCCTGGCCGGTCCACTGAAGATAGAAGATGCCACCTGATGCTCTGACAGCGGCGCGGCAAATAGGGAGATCGAAGTTCATGAGTGTAGACCTAGGCTTCGTGGAGGTGAAGATGAGTTGAATGCGCTTCCCCGTGGCTGGGTGTACCCACCAGTTACAGCGGATTTTTGTGTTGCCTTGTACGGCGAAGGCCTGTTGGTACCAGACAGCGATGGATGGGTGACGATGGTGTTGGACATAGCCGGCGGCGGTCAGAGTGTGATTGAAGGCTTCAAACATCTCATAACGGTCTGCATTAGGGTGTGCATCAATGTTCGGGTCGTACATCCAGAAGTCGAGGTCCGCATGGGGGTCCATGGGTTTCGGATTGTCTGGATTCAGGTAGTTGTGGAAGATGTTTGCTGCGGCGCCGCCGGCCAGCATACAGGGTTGGGGATGCAGGAGTTTGTACAGCTGTTTGGCTGTGAGGCCGAAGTCAGCCAGCTGCGCCATAACGCTGTCTGTTTCTAGGCGGTACTGCTCGTATAGAATGTCGGGCATCGTGATTGTCATTACAGTGCTTGACATTGGGTGTCACCTTTAAATGGCTGCTGTTCACTTCTTACCCTTGCCCTTTGGTTTCGGTTCCTCAGGGACATAGGGTTCTGGATTAGCGAACTCCAGATAGCGTTCAATATTAGAAGAGCGTGTAAGGATGGGCGCTACGTTAATCATAGGCTTACCGGCAATCAGGATGTTTGGGCTTATCTCTGTGCCTGGCTCAACCTCGGCAGCGGCGAACACTGGTTCGAATCCAAGGCTGGTCAGATGGCTGTGTGTGGCGGCTAAAATCTTGGACTTGAGGGCTTCGATTGCAGTTGTGTCGTCACCGGCTGCTGCTTTACCGCGTTGAATATCCTTGCGAATTGCGGACCGAATCTGGTCGAAGCGGCGGCCCATGAAGCTACCGGACTGGATATTGTAGAGGAGACGGTTACCGGTCTTCATGAACTCACCGGCTGCGAACACATCGTCTGGTGTGCCGGTTTGGCCGGCGGGCGAATAATCGTAGAGATTCTGGTGTAGGGTGCCGATCTCCTGACCTGACCGCGTGCGACCGGCGACCAGGAGAAGGGTACCGGCTTTATCCATGCGCTTCAGAATCCAGGTATACAGGCCGTCGGGTTCGGTGCGGAGGGCGTCATTGTACACCTGGAGTGTCTTGAAATATTCAATGGCTTTGGGTGTGTTTTCGGGCCGAAGTCGAAAGAGTTCTGGGCCACGTGCTTCTGACTCCGTTGGCTTTCTAAACTTCATTGTTGGATACGGCTGCACTGCTGCTGCCCGCATTCTCTACTATCTAGCAGATGTTTGTATGCAATGTGTACAAAAGTTGACCCTGTTGGTCAAGTAGGCTGGCGACAGGTACGATGTCTGAACCAATTATTATTTCTCTCGATGCGAACATAGGTAGCGGCAAGACATACCTACTAAATGCAATCCAAGCCGTTGTACCAGAAGTCGAAGTCGTGCTCGAGCCTGTGGGGGCCTGGATGACTCTGAAGAACGCCGAAGGAAAGTCACTGCTTGAGCTCTTCTATGAGGACAAACGGCGCTGGGCGTACACCTTTCAGAACTGCGCCATCCTAACGCGGCTGCGCACCATCAAGGATGCCATTGCATCCACCAAGAAGCGGATTATCCTGACGGAGCGGTCGGTGCTGACTGACCGTCATGTGTTCGCGGAGATGCTGAAGGCATCGGGTGACATTGATGAGCTGGAGTGGCAGCTCTATATGAACTGGTTCGACACGTTTGCAGCGGACCTGCCGATTCGCGGAGTGGTCTATCTGACAACGGGTGTGGGGACGTCAGCAGAGCGCATTGTGCGTCGTGGTCGACATGGAGAGGAGCATATTCCTCTGGACTACTTGTCGGCACTCGATGCCCAGCATAAGAAGTGGCTAGCGTCAACCGACCTGCCTGTGCTGCGCATCTCGACGGAACCGGGCCAGAGCCAGGATGCGAACATTGCGGCGGTGCGGGCCTTCGTGAATGGGCTTGTGTGAACGGGTTTCTCTAGTAAATAATACAAAATTTGCTGTAATATTATATTTTGTTTCACTTTTCTTTAGTGTTCTACTCAATCACCATCGGCGTCGCTGCAGCAGTACCTGAGATAGCAACAGCCGTCATTTTCTCGATGCCGATGTGGCCCTGACCGATGAAGGCGTGGCGGTCCAGACAGGAACCGCACGGGGTCGCACTGTCATTGAAGTGGATGAGCTTCGTGTAGGCGGGGGGCATGGCTGCCAGATAGGCCTCAGGGTCCTCGCCGCAGGCAAACACGTGACAGGTGTCGACGCAGATGCGGAGGCGCGGGTCACCAATGTCGGCAACGAAGGCGGCGAACTCGGCCGATGTGCGAAGAACCTCGGTACCCTGACCCGCGGGGGTCTCGAGGAGAATGGGGCAGCTGGGGCTGGCATGTTCTAGAGCCGTCAGAAGGTTGGCGCGCATATTGGCCATGGCTTCTGGGAGCGGCTGGGTTGTGGACTTGCCAACGTGGACTACGACGCCCTTCGCGCCCATCGCAACACCATACTGGAGATTCTTGATGAGAAGTGCAGTGTGGTAGTCATCGTTGGTTCCTGGCTTGGTGCAGAGATTGATTATGTAGGGGCTGTGGATGAAGACGTTGGCACCCGTAGCCTGGATGGCGGCGTTCGCAGCGGCCAGCTCTGCATCTGCGATGGAGAGGCGCGATGACTGTGGGCCGGCCAGGAAAATCTGGTGGGGCTTGCCTACGGGGAAACTATGAACAGTATCCACGAGACTCTTGAGTTTTGGCATATGGCTACCAATATGGTGGGTCTCAATAAGGGCCAGGGCGGCCAGACCTGAACCGCTGGATGTATCCTTTTTGGCGGCGGCCTGGTGCAGAAAGTCACGGAATGCGGTGCGTTTGGGCCATCCTGCCTGGTTGACGGGATGATGCCAGACAATCTCCTGCAGTGGGAGAACTAGGTAGATGTCATTCACCTCTGGTGCCAGGGCGGCATAGGCAAACACCTGAAACAGGAACTCCACCCAGTTCTGTTTCAGTTGGCCGGTCATCTTGACCTCGAACACTTGGTCCGGTGTGCGGATATCGGGATGGCCGGTGACGGGGCCGCCTGTGCCGACTTCGGCCTCATAGGTGAAGGCCCCACGCGCTGCGAAGCGCACCTTCTTGCGGGTCTCGCGAATATGCTGGAGATAGGGCTCCGTGGTCTTGGACTTGGCGACCTTGGCGATGGCCTCTGCGGTTGCTTCAGGCCAGCGCCCCTTGATGACCGTGGTCAGAGTCTCCATGGTAATTTCAATGGGGGGATAATGCAGAAGGTCCTCCGTAATCCAGCCGAGGAGGCTGTAGGACTCCTCCTTGGGAAGTGCACTGAGAAGGGCGGCGGGATAGCGCGTACCTTCGGGCTCGGCAGGCGGATTGGTCGCCACCTTGGGCGGCAGAAGTTTCTTGAGCTCTGTGCGTTCAACAGAGTTGAGTGCAGAGAGCAGCTGGCGGACTCTGATTGATTGATTGCTAGGTTCTGTCATGATGATGTCTTGGTTGTTGTCGTTGCGGGCTGTTGGGCTCACCTTTTCATCGCCCATGATAACGATGGGCGTTTACCTGGCTGACCAGTACACTCTGCTGCATTTGGCAGTCGGAGTGTTCGCATACTTTTGGAATGTACCACTGTTAGCCGGTGTGATGGTACATTTTTTATTTGAACTGGTGGAGAACACACGATGGGGTGTCGGCGCAATCAATCGGTACATCATAGAACCCGGATGGTTTGGATGGCCAGGTGGGAAACATGCGCCTGATACGATGGTGAATCAGGTGGGCGATAATCTGGCATTCGCAGGTGGTTGGGGACTGGCATGGTGGCTGGATGCCACTGGCCGTGGTTTAGGCTGGTATCCGTATGGTGCAAAATAAGGCAGGTCATTGTAGAAAATGCCGTATATTGCGGTGCGTCGTTGTACTCAGAAGAGGTCTTTATAGATTGATTGCTTCTTCAAACGTTACATACTTTCTATCATCAGGATCTAGAGGATGACCGCCATTTGGACCCGCACCATACCCTGCTGGTTTATAGATATGTTCTATAGTTCCAATATTTGCAAAATGTGTATTATTATTTAAAATATTGTTGTGCACAAAAAAACAGTTAACACCATTTGCATTACAGTATACTAGAGAATAGTTATATTTCTTCCCTAGTTTATCCAATGCTAATAATGATGCCCCAAAATAGTTTGTTCCGTCCCAACATCCATATTCATCGTATATAACTATCTTATCTTCACTAGGTGGATGCGTTGCGTTATATTCGCAAATAATTATATCGCACCGATGCACCGCTAATATTTCCTTCAAACAGTAAAAATCGTTGAAATCTATATCAACTGAAAGTAAATTTATATGCTCTGGTACTTGATATTTTTTGAAGAGTTCGATTATATTATCTTTCTTCACAAATTCTTTTCGTAGATTAATGCTAATATCCTCATTACCGCCATCCATCTGCAAACCATTCCACTTATATAACTCTCTTAATACTTTCGTATTGCATTCAATTCCAGATTCGACGCCAAATTCAACATAAAATTTATTAGTTATATCATTACCATAGATTAGTTCAATCAGTTTCATTGTGATACCATCTTCTCCGTTTTGTGAATATATCTTATGTTCGAATCTTTCTAAGTCCATTATACTGTATGTGTCTATTTTTGAGAACTACCCCCCCCCTCCCAAGTTAACGCCAGTGACCGCCCTTGCGCTTGAAGACCCGCGTGATGTTCGCAATCTGAATCTGATTCTCCTCACACAGCGCCTCTATACGCTCACGGCCAGCCGGTTGACAGAACCAGTTGCCGTTACGGAACATGTCCCTGATACCGTACTCTGCAATCTCTTCCTTCATCGGGCATCTCTTTCGGATAACATCAAAATCCGGGTCCAGATGTTGATTTATGTCTCCGTATGTATAGCGGCGTTCGTATTCGCCGCGTTCGGTGTAGGTCTTTGCGGCCCCATCCGCATCCGTGTACTCAATCACCGTCTCCAACCAGATATAGTAGTCGCAGCCCATGTTACGTTTGCAGACTCGGACTGGGTTTAGGTCATACACACGCACAGCTACCGCCAGTAACCACCCAGTTGCTTGAATACGCGGGTAATGTTTGCGGTTGGAATCCCCTCCCGTTCACATATGGCGAACACACGTGCCTTGCCACTATCATTGCAGGTCCATTCGCCATCCTCATACATGGGGCGAATGCCGTAGCTGTCAATCGTCGCAGTCAAGCTGCATGTAGGTAGATACTCATGCTCGACCTTGTCGCACTCCTTATAGTATGTGCTACTGCCATTTGTTTTTGTGTATTCGATAACTGTTTCCCGCCATGAAACGTAGTCTGCGCCCATCCTGTAATAAACAGGCTGCAGATACTTTAAACCTTATCTATGTGCAAGCGGCACATTACAACGATTCAAAAATGTAATCATCGCCGATCTGACGGACAAGTTTATACCCCAATGATAGGATAAAGTCACGTGTTTCCTCAGCAGTGATTTTCATGTTCTCGCGTGCGCGCTTATCATTATCCCAAATTTCAATTATAATTATTGGCTTGTTTTTTATAATCTTTTCTTTTGCACCAAGTAGGAACTCATACTCACAACCCTCGATATCAACCAACATAATATCAAAATTATCAATATCCATCTTATTTAAGGTAGTCATCTGCCCAACAATCTTTCTGTCAGTCAGAATGGCGGAACGCATGCCCTGTGCGATATCCTTCTCTGTCAATGCGTGCATACCCCCTGTATTGTTTTTCACGCGATTACAGTGTTCAACAGGGCATATCATATCCTCTCCCAAAAAGTATACAGGTGCATCATCATTCCCAACAGCGATGTTATACGTAGTAATGTTCGAAATATTGTTGAGAGTTATATTCTCACACAAGTGAGAATATGATGGGGGATATGCCTCTATTGAGCTTACTTTATTGATATGGCGAGATACTGGCAATGAAACGGACCCAATGTGAGTACCTACATTAAGGAAATGTTGAAGGTTATGTGTTGATATATACGTTTTGATAATATCTATAATTTCTGTATTCCATTGTGCACCGGATAATAGTACTCCCTGAATCACATCATCTGGATTGTATATCTTATACGTTATACCATTCACACTCGGGGAAAACATTCTATATGAGTCGTATAACATTGTACGCCCATCCAACCGTAGTGAACTTTAAGAAGACCATTGCGTGTTGCAGACGGCACAGCAGTACTGATACTTGAGATTCTTCGCATCCGTCTTGATGTAGAGAATGTCACGGGTGGCCGGGTCCGACGGGCAGGCGGGGTTTGGGCAGGGAATCGTCTTCAGATGGGGCAGAGTTGGGTCCAGCTTCGTGTACTCATTCAGGGCGGAACCCGTCTTTGTGCCCGTGTTTGTGAAGGTGGTCTCGAGCACCAGGGCCTCGTCTGCCGTCTTCGGATTCAGCTTGCTGTTGTAGCCACAGTGCCGGCACAAGAGGGAGACCTGCTTGCCCTCGGCGTCCTCTTGCAGAAAGAGATAATATGAACAAACGGGACAGAATCGCATCGTACCTACTTGTTTGGGCTGCTTTACGGGCGTCATTTTTACGGCAGTAGCCAGGAAGGGACCGGTGGTGGAGGCATAGGTATTGGTTGTGCGTGAGGGGATAGTGTATGATATGGTGCTGGCTGCTGGGCTGGTTGTTGTTGCTGTTCTGGTTGCGATTGCTGTGCAAGCCACAGGATGAAGACAATAATGACCAGAATCATGACTGGCTGGAACCGACACTGGGGTCTTCTCACAATAACCAAAACAGGTGAGCGCTGTCTGGCAACGAATAGTTGTTCTTCAAGAGTTTGGCGACAGATGATGCAGCGAATGTCGGGGCTATGTGAAACCCACGTTAGCCAGCAGTTGCGATGGAGACTCGGTTTGCAGTCACATATCATGGGTTGGGCCCATCTGGTGTTGGTTGGCTCAAGGCAGATGAGGCAGTCCATCTTTGGTGACGCCTTACTTGGTGGCCGACATTCCCGTGATGAGACCTGTCTTGGAGTCACGGTGCACCTGGGGAGTCCAATGAATGAGGCCCGTGGGCCAGTCAGGATGCGCCTCCAGGTCGTCCAGCACATGGCGGACACCGGGCTCGCGCTTGCCGAAGTAGGAGTGGCCGATGACCGGGCCCGTGAAGTCGTGGGCCAGCGTGCAGGCGGTGATGCCGTTCACGATGAGGGTGTGTCCCTGCTCTAGCACGAAGTTGTAGACGATTGTGGGTTCGTGAATATGTTGGATGCGGCTGATATCCGCAGGGAAAGCCCAGTACCCGCCCATCTTGACGGGGTGCCAGGCAGTGAATCCGCCGTTCACAATCATATCCTTGCCCTTCTCGACGGTGCCGAGGGCTACGAACTCCACGGAGGGGAGGGTTGTCTTCACCACACAGCGAATCTTGTAGCCGTTCGCGACGAGGTCACCGGCTTTCAGCTCCTCACAGGGCCGGTACTTGCCGTTCTCCATCTTCACGAGACTGCCGTGCAGGAAGCAGCCGCCGCCGGCGTTGTTTACCGCATACATAGAGATGGGTGCTGCGCCGCGTGGTGCATACGAGGCCTGTGGAGCTGGGAGGTCGTTGAAGAGACGCTCTCCGCGTTCGATAAGAGACTTCGTGTAGTCGGAGCCGAAGAGCTTGGAGGCCTCGTCCTTGAAGTTGATGGCCCATTGATTTCGGAGGCCGCTGAGGTAGCAGGGCAGATAGTGGCGGCCCCACTTGTTGAATGCAGCGGTGGTTCCAACAGCCTTGGAAATCTGACCCTTGTTTGGATCATTGTGCTCGAAGTCCGTACGGAGAGCGACGATACTTGGGTTTTCATAGAAAGATGGGTCGCCAGTGCGGTGCGTGTCCTGTATGCTCAGCCATCCAGGAGTAGCACGATACTTGAGGCTGGTCAGGTCCTCACCGGCTTCGCCGCCGGCCAACAGTGCCTCGATGAACGTGCATACAGAGGCGCGCGCATCATGAACGGCAACGGACATATCATCAGATGCAGTGGCTGCCGTGACCTTTGACTCTGCTGTTGCGGGTCCAGTGACTGCGACTGTGAATGTATCTAGGTCGGACTTAAGGATGAAATCTCTTGGCTGACCCGCCTGGAGGAAGTGGATGGGCTCGCAGATGCCGGCCTCTGGGACCTGGAGTTGGAGGCCCGTGTACGCGGTGCTCATCAGGTTGGCCATCAGGTGGATGAACACCGTGCCGACCATGCTGCCATCGGGGATGTAGTTCACCGTTCCGCGACCAATGGTGGCCAGCTGCTGGAGCAGGGGCATATCCAGTGCGCGACCGAAGCCGTAGCCAACCGTGTGAATGGTGACGTGAGTCTTGTTATTCGTGTCAAGCCAGGCCTGCGCTGCAGCGGGAATACCACGGGGAGGATTGTAGGAGGGGTCGGACTCTCCATCGGTCTGCAGAATAATCACCACGTTCTTGTTGACAGTGTCTGCTGTGGTGGCCAGGGTGAGAGCCTTGTGGAGACCGTTCCAGATGTTCGTGCCTCCACGGGGTGTAATCTGTGGCAGAATGGCCTTGGCGACCATGCGACCGGTACCGGTCATCTGTGTGGGTGGAAGTGCGATGGTTGCGTTGTTGTCGAACAGAATGACTGCCAGCTCGTCATGTGGTCTCAGAAGCTCAATCTGTGTAGCGACGGAGTGTCGGACCAGGTCGGCGCGACTGAAGAGGGCGGCTTCGCCGGCGGTGGCAGACTCGGCTGCGGGATTGCCCATGGACCCACTGATGTCGAGGACATCGATGAAGAGAGTGGGCTTTGTGTTCTGTTCACCATCTGGTACTGTGACGGATACATGGTACTGTGTACCGGACTTGGTTGTTGTGATAGTGGGTGTTGGTGCCTCGAACTTGGTTGGGGTGGTTGGAGTTGTGACCGTTACAGGTGCCTCCTCAATCATCGCCTTCAGCGCATAGTTCGGCACAAGAGAGGTCGATGTCATTGGCTGACGTGTCATGGGGCTCGTGGTCTTTCCCATGGCAAACCAGGCTTCGATGGCAGAACGTTCATACGTAATACCATCGGAACCAATCACGGGGTCTGTCATGACGGCCTGGGTAATCGGGCACAGGAAGTTTTGATTCATTGTGGCGGACATCGTACTTAGCGACTGTGTTTGTTTAGCACCCATCACCTTTTTGCTTTACAGGTTCGCCATAGCAAAATCACGGAGAACCATGACATGCATATGGAGCACATTCAGGTCGTGGATGCGATTGTGGTCCTTGTACTCGGACATTACATGTGTGAGCGAATCCAAAAGACGGTTGATGCTGCGCTTGTATTCCGCAACCTTGGTCGCATGCCCCTTGGCTTTGGCGAGCACCATCCAACCGAGCTTCTCGAACATGGCCTGGTACCAGCCATAGAGACCGCGCATGGTGGCTGCATGCTCTGGTAGCCGGGGCGCTTTACGTGTGTGACGGACCATTTCTAGTGTTGGTGGAGTTATTTACGCTGAGCAGAGTAGACACTCCTGTGGCTCTTTGTCCTTCTCCTTCTGAGCTTGCTGCTGCTTCATGACCGTGGGGTCGACCGTGAACTTGATGGCTTGGACGGCCGACTTCGTGCGCAGATAATAGATGCCCGTCTTGAGGCCCTTCTTCCATGCATAGAAGTGCATGGAGGAGAGCTTCGCAATCGTGGGCTCCTGGACGAACAGGTTCAAACTTTGACTCTGACAGATGAACGCACCACGGTCAGCCGCCATGTCGATGAGTGTCTTTTGCTTGACCTCCCAGACAGTCTTGTAGCGCTCCTTGATGGCTGGGGGAACCTCTGGGAGCCCCTGAATAGAGCCGTTGGCCGCGATGATACGCTCCTTGAGATCAGGGCTCCAGAGACCCGCATCCATGAGGTCCTCGACCAGATACTTGTTGACCACCGTGAACTCACCGGCCAGTGTGCGGCGAGCGTAGATGTTTGACGTGAAGGGCTCCATGGCCTCTGTATAGCCGAGAACCTGACTGGTGGATGCAGTGGGCATCAGAGCTGTGACCAAGCTGTTGCGAATACCATCGCGCTGAACTTTGGTGCGGAGGGAGTCCCAGTCCAGATAGCTGGTTGTTGGTGGGGAGGACCAGAGATCCGGCTGTAGGATGCCCTTGGAGGCAGGGCTGCCATCAAATGTCTCGTACGGGCCCTTCTGGAGTGCCTCCAGGTGCGACTGCTCAAGGGCGGCATAGTAAATGTTCTCAAAGATTTCGCGGTTCAGCGCAGCGGCTTCAGGCGTTTCCCAGGCCAGGCCAAGCTGGGCGAACACATCCGCCAAGCCCTGAACTCCGAGACCAATGGGGCGGTGACGCATGTTTGACCGTCGGGTTTCAGGTGTGGGGTAGTAGTTGATGTCGATGACGCGGTTCAGATTGCGCACTGCTACCGCAGTCACCGCGCGGAGCTTGTCAAAGTTGAATATGGGGCCGGTTAGTGTCTGTTCGATGAAGTAGGGCAGAGCCAGAGAGGCAAGATTGCAGACAGCCGTCTCTTGGTCGTCGCTGTACTCGATGATTTCGGCACACTGGCCCGTCAGAATACCATTGAAGACACCTGCGTGATTCTGCTCCTCCGTGAAGCAGTAGGTATCATCATAGCGGCCGAAGTCCTCTACCTTCACAACTGTTACTTCATGGACTGGTGTAGTCTTCCACTTATCGGTGTAATGGCAGTAGTCTTGCGATACATAGCACTTGAGTGCCTGACCGGGCTTCAGCTGTGTTGCATCGATGCGCTCACAGTCGGCAATCTTATCATGCGTTGGAAGAATAAACTTGTGGTACGGTGTGCAAGTGAGTACACGTTTGAAGTTGTTGAAAGACTCACACTTAGCACCTGTATAGTCCACTTCCTTATAATCCATGTACCGTACATCTACCGTCACCTTAATCAGCTTCTGACGAGTACCCGTCTTGCGTACGATGGTGGGGGACCACGCATCACCATTCCAGACATTCACCTCTTTGTCAACCAAGTCGGCAATATGGAAACTACCCTTGTCAGTTAGAATCAGTGTCTCTGGAGCAACACAGAGGTTTGATGACTTAATCGTGCCCAGGTTCTGCTGGTTCGACTTCATGTTGGATGCATCCTTATACAGAAGATAGGGAGTGCCCGTCTCAATTTGACTCACAAGAATCTCCGACCAGAGCTTCTGTGCAGGAATGGTGCGCTTTGCACGACCCTCTGCTTCGTACTTGGTGTACAGCTCCTCAAAGGCGGGGCCGACGGCATCGGCTAGGCCAGGGGCCTCATGGGGGCAGAAAAGACTCCAGTCACCACCGGCCTCCACGCGCTTCATGAACAGGTCCGGTACCCACAGGGCGTAGAACAGGTCGCGGGCGCGCTCCTCCTCTGCGCCTGTATTCGACTTCATCTTGAGGAATGCCTGGATGTCGGCGTGCCAGGGCTCCAGATAGACCGCGAAGGAGCCGTTGCGGCGCCCACCCTGGTTTATGTAGCGCGCGGTGTTATTGAAGACACGGAGCATGGGCATGATACCGTCCGACGTACCGTTTGTCCCCTTGATGGAGGTACCTGCGGCACGGATGTTGTGAATATGGAGGCCAATACCACCCGCGTACTTGGAGATGTTGGCGCACTGCTTGAGCGTATCGAAGATGCCATCGACGCTGTCATCCTTCATCGCGATAAGGAAACAGGAGGAGAGCTGAGGGCGCGGGGTGCCCGCGTTAAAGAGTGTAGGAGTGGCATGTGTGAACGCCTTGGCCGACATCAGCTCGTATGTCTCCTGGATTCGGGTCAGTGCATCCGGAAACTGGTAGTGAATGCCGATGGCTACACGGAGCCACATATACTGAGGAGTCTCTACGATGCGCTTATCGGGGCTGCGGAGAAGGTAGGCACGTTCCAGCGTCTTGAACCCGAAGTAGTCCAGGAGGAAGTCATTGGCGGGGTTGACCATGGCGTCCAGAGCATCCTTGTTGGCCTGGATGAAGGTGGTGACATCCGGATGCAGAGAGGCTGTGAGCTGGGCTGCGGCATCGCTGAAGCGCTTGGGTGCTGAACGCTGACAGTTGCTGATGATAATCTGTGCGGCCAGAGTGCCCCAGTCAGGGTGCGTGGTCATGTAGGAAATCGCAAGGCGTGCCGCGAGTTCATCGAGCTCCGATGTGTGCACCCCGTCGTGGATTTCGGCGAGGACGAGTTGGGCCAGGCGGGTATAATTCACGGAAAGGCCGCGAGCAGCCCGACGAATGCGTTCGAGCACCTTGTCGAAACTCACTGGTTCTTTCGTACCGTCGCGCTTAATGACGTGCATAGGTGCGTCATCGGCGGGGCTACCGATTGATAGTGAGGATGAAGAACTGGATGTCTGCATGTTGGCTATTCTGTCGTACAGGCAGGTGTGCTTTAAGCAGGTGAGGGGTCAACTTTATTGTACGGAATTAGTTGTTTAATTCTGCAATCGTTTAACAAAGAACAGCTGTTGTAAGTATAAGATGCCGCTTTCGCTAACCGCAACATCTGTTACATCAGATTCGGTATCAGTCGCTGTATCTGGTAGCGGCGGTAGCGCAGTAACACTTAAGATGTTCAATGGTACGTACACGACAACGGATTATCCGACAGGCGTCTATTCAGCATTATCATCAAAAACTCTTACAGGCGATGGTACAGTTTCTTTTGATGCATATGCTGATAGAGATTTCACAATTGTAGCTACAACTGATTCCGATATCGGCATTATTACATTTACGACGCTGAAATCTCTTGGAGTTAGTTATTACTCTGCTATAGATCACACAACATCCTCTCTAACACTTGGCTTCGGCGCAACAACCTCCAATGAATCAGGAAGAAAGCTGCCGCAGGATGTTAGCATTACTGTAACTGATAGCGGCGGTGAAGAAATATTTTCGCAGACAATGGAAGTCACAGAAAGTTATCAAAACTCCAGCGTTGGATATGTTACAGTCGGTGGACTACAGCCAAACACAACATATTCTGTAGCCGTAACTGCCGCTGGGTTTCATACAACGGGTGAGACAAGCTTTACGACAGATAAGCTGACACTTGAGATTGTAAGTCACACAGTATCAGGCAATACAGCAACTATCACAGTTAGCCCTGCCGGTGCTTCTGCTACGATTTCATTTTTTCTAAACGGTGACCCTGATATTACATATACAGGTACAGGTACAATTACCATTGAAAAATTATTCAACGATATGCAATATGGTATCAATGCTTCATCAAGTTCGATGCATACAAGCGCTCAATATACATTCACGATGCCGCCACTTGATACATCAACATTAACGACTGCACTTACAGACAAAGAGTCATTCGATACAATTGTATCCTTGCAGACGACCACAGCACCTATAGTGGTTTCCGGTGATTTTACTGATGTTATACCAAACGCAGTGACTGATTATCCAGATATCAACTTAGCGAATGCAACTGTGCATGTGTTGGTTGGAGCTGGTTCAAAAGAACTACCTTCATCAATACCATTAAATAGTATTATATATGCACCTGGAAAGGCTGGTGACTCTTATACAGTATATGGTCCAGCTGGCACCGCATACACATTTTCATTTGAGGTAAATGGTGTGTTTAGATTTAATGGCAAGAAAAAGCTGCTTGGCGATGTTGTTGTAATGGATGGGCGCTCTTTCACGATTATTGGTAATGGCTCTGTTGCAGGAAAAGAATATACCGACTCGTTTACGTGCTCATTTGTATCACAAGACGGGGCAAAAGCGATATTTAGTGTTGATACAGGTGGCCCTGATATTTCCGTGGTTGATATCGCGCAAATATATTCGCGTGACGCCAATGGTGCAGATGATGTACCGCAGTCTAGTTATACATTTAGTAAATCTAGTTCTAGTATGTACATTGATGGGTTGACCGATGGTACTTATAATGTCTATTTCACCGCTTCTCGTTATGGGCTTTCTGCACCTGTATCTACGTCACTGGTTGCTGCACTTGCAACCCCAGATGTGTATGCAACCGTCGGAAATAACCAGGTTAGCTTAGATTGGGATGATGACTCTAATGCTGAAAGCTACACCGTCACTGTATCCCTCGACCTGCCTACTTCTGTCAGTGATTCTGTAGGAGCGATTGGTTCTGTAGGGGCGATTGGTTCCATTGGTTCTGCATTAGGTGGAAGCACTGGAGTTTCTGTCGGCACTGGTAGCTCGGCAATAGTAATCCCTGACCCAGTCACAACAGCCGATAATACAATTACAATCGAAGGACTCACAGGTGGTAACCCGTATAAATTCTCGGTGGTTGCAAACCCTCCTCAAGGGTCCAGTACACTCGCCTCTGCAGCTGGCACTGTATCTGCAACACCCACTAAACCACTGATTGTCGGCGATATTGTTGCAACAGTATTTGCGAACAACTCGGTTGAACTGACATGGGCAAGTGTATCTAATGCCGCCTCATACGAGATTTCGGAGGTTTTCGATTCAATTGCACCCATTACCGTTGCATATGATGCAGATAAGAATACATATCGCCAGGTTATAACAGGGCTAACAAACGGTGCAATATATAACTTCAAGATAACTGCGATAGCTGACACCGCTTCAGTGTATGGTAATACTGAGTTCGCGTTCAAGGAGGTAACTGTGAGCAATGGTGTAGCTGCATTCACAAAGTCGGCACGTTTGTTCAGACGTCAGGAATCCGCCACGACTCTTTCATTCGGTATTATGGATATTGAGTTGAATGCTTCAATCATTGATCCTGAAGAAGGAACTGCTACATATACTCTGAAGAAGTACAATAGTCTTTCAGGTGAGTTCCAGGCTATTACGCCTACTGTTGAGGCGAATGGCTCCTATCGCATGTACAAAGGATTGACTCCAAGTACTCAGTACGAATTCACCGCGGTATTTGCGGACTATCCCCCTATTGTGCGTCGACTAACCACTTCTTCTACTACTATCTACCCAAACTTCAAATACGCATTCTCTGCGGTTAACTTCACACCAAGTACTACAAATGGCGATGTAAATGTTTCCTTTACGATAGATAACAACGTTGTTGCCGGTCGCGAACTTGCATTCGATAACATGCGATTCTGGCGTGTGCGTGCAAAGTGGTATACGGTGGCGGGTGCACTTGTATCAAGTAGATGGACATATGCTCGCGCAGGCGATGTCATGAGGACAGCATTAACTATTCCAGCGCAATATGTACTACCTGGGTACTATCGTTTCTCCCTTGACCTAGAAACACCTGATGGTGGTGTTGTCACATCGTCCCCACCTGATACGAGATATGCTGTCGGCATACCGACTGTGACGGATATTACAAGGGAGAATGATACTCTGACTGCGATTACAGATATGTCTGCCAACTCATTTGTTTGGGGGAAGCGTGATGCAAATGGGGCATTCGCTCCAATTACTGGTGCGACAACAAATACACTCAGTGTTGCTACGGGATACGTGGCGAATGATGTGATTCGTGTTACACCAATGGTTGGTGGCATTGAAGGTGTGGCTGGTACATGTGTGTATAGTCCTACTGGGATAACGACAGATATGAGCAGAAGTCAGGCTCGCGTGGCGGCCAACTCGGCAACAGATCAGGAAAAAATGCTTATCTATTCACAGTTGAGTACAGAACAGAAGGCGAACGTTAATCCCGCTGCATTTAGAAATGCGTCAGCCGCTGCTGCTGCTGCTTTACGTGCGAATGAGATGACATCTGGACAACTTGCTGAATTTATGCAAGCTCCAACATCAGTTATACAGGCTGCGAAGGACTTATTGAAAGATGCGCCCGCTTCTGTCCTAAGCGGATTATCTGCATCGGACTTTGGGAAATTAGACCCTGACCAGTTCTCCCAGATTCCTCTAGCGAATATGGTAGCCGCATCTGTTGCAAAAGAACAACAGCAGAAATCGGAACTTGCTGCAACTATGCTTGCGGCTGCAAACGCTGCATTGGCATTCAAAGAGAAGAAGGCTCTTGCAGCTTTAGCTGGAGCAGTCAATCCTTCTGCCCCAATGCAGCCCGTGAATGCAACAGTCACAGGTAGCGATGTCGGCACAGATGCATTGTCTACAGCATCAACAGCAGTTCAGATACTTGCATCTGGTACAGGTGCACAATCGCCAACAAACGTGATTCAGGGCATGGCAATTCCACTATATGCTACGGGTAGTGCAACTGTTACCAGCCATGATGGTTTGAAATCGATGACAACGGGTACAACATCAGTAAATGGCATTGAAGCGCCTACAGTTGATGGGAAAGTTGTATCTAGTAGCACACAGGTTGTTCAAACTGCCTTCGGTCCTGTCACAGCCATGCCAACACAGTCGTATTTGATTGTACCTGTGAATGCACCGTTTGTTGATATTGTTGGGAGTATTCCAGGTATACTAGATGGTCGAATCACCGTACTAACTATAAATCTAAATCAGTTCAGTGATATTGCTGGTGCAACTCTCAAGGTTAATGCGATTGGTTCATCTGCAACAACACCCTATACATACGTAATTGGTGCAACTTCAAACAATATTACATATTCTCGCAACCCTGATACCAATGTTATTGATGCCATGACAATCTCACTTTCTCTACCCGCGGGTGCGTATACATTCAATGCCGCAATTGTTGGTACAGTGAGTGACCCTACAACAGAAACCCCTGTCAGTGGACCCGTTTCTGTCACAACACGGTCGTTCATAGTTGGGACAACTACCGTCACGGGTGTGCCAACCGTTACTGTATCTGGTGGTGCGGGTTCCATCACTGTTTCTGGCATGGATGCAAGTGTTAACTATCGTATTGATGTCATGTCAGCGAATGGTACACTTGTAACGAGTGAGTATGTAAGTATGGTCGCAAGTAGTACACTTACTGTGGCTGCGGGGATATATGTTGTTCGCGTTGTTGGTTCGGATGCAACCACTCTCACCGCTCCATTTATACAACAGAATGTGACTGTGACCGCGACTTCTCCTGCTGCTCCATCTGGTGCTGTCTGCTTCCTTGGCGATGCGCCCGTGCTGACACCCCGTGGATACCGCCCGATTCGCGAGTTTCGTGTTGGCGACGTTGTTCTCACAGCTGATGGTCGCGAAGTGGCTGTGACCCGTGTGTTCAGTCGCCGGTACGGCCCCTCTTCTGCAGTGAATCCGTATGTGATTCCCAAGGGAGTTTTGGGTGCAACGCGACCGGTGGCTATTTCGCCGGACCACGAGGTGCTGGTGCCTGGGCGGGGAATGGTGCGTGCACGGGACCTGGGCCTCCGGCGGATGAAGATGGCCGAGGAGTTCACGTATTACAATCTCGAGCTCGAAGATTGGGTACGGGATAACCTGGTTGTGGCTGGTGTGACCGTGGAGTCTCTGGCCCCGGCCGCACGTATAACCATGACGAAGGCAGAGTTCACTCGGTTTGTGATGGCTCGGTATCAGCCATCTGCAGTGAATCGTCTCCGCACAGTGTGCTTTGAAGAGTCCGACGGTCGTGTGTCGATGCCGGCGTTCCGTTAGAAGTGACGGGCTTACATTTTATGAGATAAATTCATGGATGGAATTATCTCTTAAAAGCGGCTGGATTGGCGGATAAATTCGATGCGGATAGTATAAAATGGCTACGTACATCTATGAGAGCACAGGGGCAGGTCTCATTGTTTCAGGCAGGGACATGACGAGTACTGTGTATGTTCATGCTGCAGGTGTTGTAAAACAACTTGATATCAATAGTGCTGTATTTATCCCTGTTAGCGCCGGCAGTGCAGTCACGTATGATGTAAAAATAATGGAAGGGGCAGAATCAACTAGTATGCTCATAGAACAGCAGAATGTTGAAGTTGACCCTGCATTTCAAAAGACATGTAGTGTTGTAAATAATATTCCAAGGGGTGCTGCAGTACTGTTGACAGTCAGTTCAAGTGATTTTTCCGCAAGCAGTGGATATGATGCATTTGTCGAGGTATTTACGAATGAAGCCCTTACAGCACCTGCAACACCGCCATCATATGCACAACCCGTAGTAGATAAGTCTGCAAGTATTCTTGTTAATGGATTGCAAAACGGTCAACTATATTATGCCAGGGTATCTTTGAAGAAAGATAATGATATATTTGGAGCTAATACAGATATAATTACTCTAGCACCAGAAAGCAACCCTGCGAATGTTGTCATTGAAAATGTTATTTCTACACCAACTCATTTAATTGTCAAGGTAAATAGAACTGGGATTGGTGCTATCAATAGCAAGTTCACATATGTTGTGGACGTATATCAAAATGGAACTCTACTTGATACAAAGACATTAAATGGGATCATCTCACGTATGAAGGAATCTATTGCTATTTCAGGTCTCCAAGAAAATACAGAATATACACTCGTTGCTATGTTGAGAATTGATACACTGTATATTGGAGAGAGTGCATCTTCTGGCCCACACCAGCTTGACCCAAATAACATACTGCCACGTGTGTCTTCTGCGACGACTAGTATTAGCGGCACCAGTCTAACAGCAAATATTGTGTATACTCCAAGTGTTACACCTTTGCCATATACATATGTAGCCTTGATGTCAACAACCGGTAGTGATAATGGTTCTATCTATGGAGGCCAATTTATATCTACTTCTTCTGTAACATATACATTTGGGACTACTGAGATACCATACAATACATATTCTTTTGTTGCATCATACTCATATGATGGAGAAACAATGACACAATTCCCTCCATTTATATCAGACCTTATTGTATTATCCGACCCAAATAGTGTTGGAAAAAATGTTACAGCTGTTAGCAGAGATATCAGTGGTAGCACAGTTACAGCCACCCTTTCTTATTCCGCTGCAGTTGTTGATGGAGATAAGGCCTTGGTTGCGTTATCGACTTCGAATACTCAAGGTGGAATCATTGGTTCCAGTATGCAGTCAATTACTAAACCTGTAAATACTGCAGCATTCACAATCGATGGTACTACATACAGTTATGATACAGATTACTACGTCGCTTCGGTATACACAGCTAATGGCTCAGTGCCATCTGGTACAGTTGTATTTTCTCCTGTCTTCAGAATCGCAGACCCCGCAAATGCACCTTCTCTCACCAAGCTTGACACACCACTAATGACCTCTGCGAATCGGAGTATGACCGAGCCTGGTGCATTCCAGGTTAGTTTTGTCGGTGTGGAGAATGCTTCGAGCTACGAAGTTCAATATGCCACAAGCAACAGTGCTTCTGCTAGCTGGAGCCAGACCGGTGTTACTATTAGTGGCACAGCCGCGGCTGTAACAGGCTTAACTGGTGGTACCATGTATTATTTCAGAATCAAAGCAATTGGTGATGGTGTCACTTACAGTGACTCGGACCCTACTGCCGAAGCGGGCTATCTCAGTGGGGTTGCAAAGGGTATCGTGGCTGACCCCGTGTTTACTACAACACCTGGCCCTGGTAGCTTGGCCCTGAGTTGGCCTGCAGTCACAGGCGCGGATTCATATTCAGCCAGATATAAGTTAACAACAGAAGAGTCATGGACATCTGTTACGCCTGTGGTTGATGGCAACGGTGACGGCAGTATTGCTCTTTCTAATCTTCTTCCTGGAGAAGAGTATGTCGTCGAAGTGACCACTACTCCTTCTAACCCAAATGAATATGTACCCAGCATAGCAACTGCTAGTGACACTACTCTCCCACAAAAGTTATCTGCGCCCCAGAATGTGGTACTTGCTCCTGGTACCTCACCTGTTACATTCTTATTGACATGGGATGCTGTGGATAATGCTGCAAGTTATATCATTCAGAGATTTTCACAGTCGGTTTACCCTGCGGCGTGGGTTAACATGTTCACATCGACTACAAACAGTAAACAGTTTAGCTCAATTACAACTACCGCACAAACATTCAGAGTTATTGCAGTACCAGCGGTGGGTTCCACTGCGTATTTAAATTCGGACCCCACCGAATCAAATAGTGAATCTCCTTCTTCTTCATTACAGCCGCTTTCAACCCCCGTTGTTACCTTAGCAGCCGAAACCGCAGATAGAACACTCACAGCATCATGGTCTTCTATTCCAAACAGTGTTTATTATTCAATCGATTATTCGTTTGATACTGCAAATTATGTATCTCTATCTTCTGAATTAACAGGGACTACATACACATTCACTGTACCTGAAACCAGACCTGCTAAGGTGCGCGTAAAGGCATTCTCTGCTGCCGGTTCGACTGTCTATGCCCCATCTCCTTATGGTTATTCAAATATGGAGACGCCAAACGACTCGACAATCACTATACCACAGCTTGCTGCACCGCAGAATCTTTCCGTTGTTCCTGGTACTAGCCCTTTATCCCTGGATGTTCAGTGGGATAGTGTCACGTATGCCGGTCAGTATAAAGTAGAGTACTCAACGGATGGTTCTACATGGCTGTTGCAAGCTGCTGCTGTCAGTCATCCCTCTAGCGCACCATATACAATGACTTTGCCTACCAGTGTCCCTGTGAAGGTGCGTGTTACAGCACTGCCTGCACCTAATCAGGTATACAGAGCGTCTGACCCTACGGTTTCTGAGTTTGTCGCACCTGCAACACCACTTTCTGACCCCACTGACGTATCAGTGTCAGTAGCATCTGTGAATAACAATGGTACAACTTCCCAGCGCCCGTCATTGTTGACAGCTACTTGGTCGCACACTGGTGGGGCTGATGTCACATATCGACTCGAAATGGGTGATGGGCAGGGGATATGGGAGTATGTTAGCGGAACATCTAATACATCTTTCACATTCCCATCTGGTAGCACAGAGCCTGTTTATGTACGTGTAAAGGCTATCGCAGAATCTAACTCTGGATATACTGATTCTGAATATGTTGAATCGACAAGTGGTGCAACACCCGTACACCCAGTTGGTGGCCCATCTGAACAGTCTATCATAGCTGCTATCTTTAATAGCTCATTTGCGAACAAGGCTGCGGAGTTCAAGGCGCTGTTAACTGGCTCTGCTGATACTGGAATCCGTCTAGATGTTGCCGGTGGTGTTGGTGAGCTCACCGTTGACGAGTGGTTGTCCATGATGGGACAGGGCAGTCTTTCTAATCCAAACTATAAGAAGGTTGTTGCGTACGATGCCGGTACTAGCTCTAGTATTGATGTTGATATTAGCGCAATTGGTGTAAGTTCTTCTGATGTCACAATTACATACCTGAACAGCGATGGTGAGTACATCTTTAAGGAGGGTGCTTCGATAGTCGGTAAAGTGGTGGTGGATTCGAATGTGACACCCAAGTATAATGTATACTATTTTATTAATAGTGCCTATGTATTCGCCATTCCTCCATCTGACGGATACTATAGCATGGGGGGTTCCAAACGGTTCAAGTATCTTGCGGATGGTTCCGTGATTGGTGAGGTAAGCGCTGTGCCTTCTGCTGGTGGCGATGGTGGTGGCAGTACGATATCTAATAACATTACAATGAGTAGTAGCACTAAATTTGTTACGGGTATTGCGTTGGGGAATCCAGGTGAAACTGCTTCATGGTCTATTATATCGAGCACAGATTCCAACTTATTTGAACTAAAGAATACTACTAGCACTTCAACGGACTTATATTTTATAAATTACCCTTCCACTAGGGTATATACCGTGGGAGTTCTCCAAAGCACTGGTGCAGATAGTGTTACAATCAACTATACGATTACCGTATCTGATTCCTCTGGTGGTTCTGGTGGCGGCGGCTCAGTCACTCCCCCTGCTGGCAATGCCGTTTGTTTCCTGGCCGATGCCCCTGTGTTGACTCCTACCGGCTACCGCACAATCTCCTCCATTGCGGTCGGTGACCTTGTGCGCACAGCGGCTGGTCGCGATGTGGCGGTGAAGCGTGTTTTCCGCAAGCAGTATGAGGCCAATGCCGCCGTGAACCCCTACGTGATTCCCAAGGGCTCGTTCGGTGCAACCCGTGCTCTGCCCATCTCTCCTAATCACGAGGTGATGACTGCTAAGGGTATGGTTGCCGCGAAGGATCTGGGGCTGAAGCGTATGAAGATGACCGGTACGTTCACCTACTACAACCTCGAGCTCGAGGATTGGGTGCGCGACAACCTCGTCGTGGCTGGTGTGGAGTGTGAGTCCCTGGCCCCGGCTAAGCGCATCACGATGACAAAGGCGGAGTTTGCACGGTTCGTGATGGCTCGCTACCAGCCTTCTGCGCTGACTCGTCTCCGCACAGTCTGCTTCGAGGAGGCCGATGGGAAGGTGTCGATGCCTGCTCTGTAAATTGCCCGCTATGTGTAGAGTATGTCTTGCACAGCGACCGTTACTAGATTAACAACAACGTCTGCATTAATAGTATTAACACCGCCTACCGGCTTCACTATTTCTACTGTTAATGCCCCAACAACTATAAACTGCTCTGCTGTCGTAAATATGGATAAGTCTGTAAGCCTGACTATTGCCAGAGACCGTGCATATGTGTCATTTTCTGCAACAGCGGTTACAATTACGGGGGCAACCGGCACATTCACCGTCGATGTTTTGAATGCGACTGCTGCGTCTCCCCTACAGGTGCCACTGGCGTGCAACTTCTGTGTTACGCCTATGACCGGTGAGACTTACATGCGCCTGACCCGTGGGCGTGCAACCGCTACGGGGCCTGGTTCCGATGTTCGTATTGTGGCGCGGCGCACCTGGGGTGACGACTTCGCCGGTTGCAGTACATGTAGCACTACGCCTGATGTAATTCCTAGTATATCATTGCGTGCAAGTGTATCTACGCTGATACCCGGTTCTCCCACAACAATAACAGCAACAATTAGTGAACCAACAAGCGACTTTTTTTTATCAGATATTCAAGTGCAAGGTGGTACAGTTAGTACTTTTGCAGTTGACCCAGCCAACCCGCTTATATATACTTTCGCGTTTACTGCCTCGAGTATCCCAGGAACAGCAACGATTATCGTACCTGCAAATAAGTTTTCAAACAGTGCTGGGAATTATAATGTGGAATCAAATACCTTATCTATAACAATTGTTGCACAACCCACTATTACACTAACATCAAGTTCTTCGGTATTAACACCTGGGAGTTCAGTATTAGTTACCGCAACACTTAGTGAACCAACAAGCGACTTTGATGCATCAGATATTCAAGCGCAGTATGGTACACTTAGTAATTTTACAGTTGGTCCATCCAACCCGCTTATATATACTTTCACGTTTACTGCCTCGAGTATCCCAGGAACAGCAACGATTATCGTACCTGCAAATAAGTTTTCAAACAGTGCTGGGGTTTATAATATTGCATCAAATACACTGACATTTACTATACAGAGTTTACTGGGTGCAGTGGCAGTAGGTTAATCCCACACCATACTAGAGAGATGCTCGACTTAATGGTTCTGTTGGCTCTGGCTACTATCCTTTTGCTCGGCCTGTATGCACTGGAGCTGCGCAAGCAGGTGGCGCACCGCCTGCAGGGTTCTGCGCGTCGTGGCGGCTACGGCCGCGGTGTGATTGGTGTTGAGAGTTACATGGACTACATTGGCCCCGCATCGAATGAGCCGTATGATATCAACCCGGAAATCGCGACCTTCGGTCAGGGTCTGCCACTGGCGGATATGCTCTCCGTTCAGCAAGGGCTTACGGAGAAAGGCTACACGGGTTGCGGTGGGCAGGATGAGGCGCGCATCATGGAGCTCAATGGCCAGTATGTGCAGCGGACGAACAATTACCGGCGGGACTATCCCGACAACTGTTCGGCCCCGTTGAATGAGTTCGTGGGTGCCGTGTACAAGCCCGTGACCGTGGGAGCGTCGGTACCATGTGGTGGGCGCTGCTGAGCGGAGCTTAATTTTTCACGAGCAGATGAAATCTGCGAAGTATAAAACGGATGTTTACATCAGTTTTTCACGAGCCGGTGAAACCGGCGAAGCGTCGAATTGAACGGAGTTCAATTCTTCAACCAACCGCATACCTCCCAGCGTTTCAAAGCCTTCAACCGCTGTTCATCCAAATCTTTCTCAATCAGTGCATCCACCTCATGATACTTTTCTTTCATATTCAGACAGACAAGTACCTGAGCCCTGTACTCCTTCTCCAGACGGTCACACTCTGCCTGTGCAGCAGTTCTCTGTGCGGTCGCGGTACCGGCATCCTCCAGGCGCTGGGCAGCACGGGCGCGGTCGTTCAGGATGTCCTTCAGTGTGTTGATTTCGCGGGTCTCCTCATACATGAACTGCTTCACACGGGCGAACACGTTCGTGCTGTACAGCAGCGGATAGTTATAGCGAATCTTCTCCGGCAGAACGAACTGGTTCGACTCCTTGATTTCCTGCACTTCCTTCTCGATTTGGCCGATGAGTTCAACGATGTTCGTGGTCTCATCGTTCACGAACAGCACCTTGCCACTGCTGAACACCGTCTGTGACTGGAGCTTGTCGAACTTGTAGGCGCTGGTGCGATGAGCTTCGGCACGGGCATCGAGCTTCAGATAGTTGATGAGGGCCAGCAGAAATGCGTTCAGGCCGTTCAGGCTGCTGACCAGTGTGGGGCCAGCGGGCTGGTCTTTCAGAACGAGGCTCAAAATCGTGCAAATCGCCGTAATGAAGATAGCGGGGAGCATAAGATAGTTCAGGCGCTGCTCACAGAGGGTTTTGGCCTCCGTGTAGAGAATCTTCTGGCCCTTGAGGTACACGGCGATGAGGTCCAGAATGGCGCTGTGATTCTGCTCTTCAAACACGTAGGCATCCTGGAATTGCGTTTCAACCTGGCGGAACTCGTAGCGCTTCGGTGCATCGGTTTGGGTGGTTGCATCGACTGCTTCTGCTTCTGCGTTTTCGATTTGTTCAGTAGTGACAACTGTTATCTGAGAGTTAGGGCGTGACATTACAGACGTATGGGTGTGGTGCCTTAAATCTAGCGCTGTTATAGGATGAGTGAGCTAAGGCGGCGACGGTCCTTCTATTGTCCTATCGATGCTCCCACAAAAACAGCAGAGACTGATAGGATGGAACAGAACGAACAACAGCAGCCATCTGCAGGTGAGAACCCACTGGCGAAAATGAGCATCAAGGCCGGTGTAGAGGGTGAGGGAAAGCCGATGAAGATTAAGCCGGCTGAGCCCAAACCACAAATCAAAGGGCGGATGCAGCCGATTACATTTGGAAAGCCCAAACCATCGCGTGTGGCTGGCGACAGTATTTTCTAAGGCATCAGTAATGGAAACTAGCACGTGGACCAACATTGAGCTCATCGGTGAAGGTACACCTGCGCTTCGCGCCAAGCAAGTCGAGATTGAATGGCCGCGGCTGTCGTACATACAGCGGCTACTCATCTGGTTGAAGGAGCGGTTTCCATTTCTCGGAGGTCGGTCAGCCGCTCCGGCTGTTGAAGAACCCAAGCCTGAGTTCGGCACAGTTGCGCAGGAATATCTGTGTGACACTCACGATGTGGAAGTACCGCACATCTAGAGCTTGAAGGAGTTGCGAAGTTCGGCAAACAGGCTGGCGGACCCGAATGCAGCCAGCGGTGCGGCGAAGAAGAACGTCGTGTCGATGTCGGACTTCTGCAGGTCAACCCGTGGAAGAATGTGATGTTCCGTGAACATCTGCATCGCCTCAATGGCGAGCACCAGTGCCGGAATCTGAACTAGGAACTGTGCAAACAGCGGCAGGGCGGCTAACACAGTGTCCAAAATTATTGATATCAGGAGTGTGGTGATGCTGATACCGATAATGAGCGCGATTTTGGTCAGCATTCCTTATTGAGGGTCATGACTTAAAAGTTGAAGGGCTCCTGTGGCTTACACAGTTGCAGTATGATGACATCTACATATACTATTACGTTCGGAGACCAGGCTGAGAACCATGTTGGAATGCAGAAGCTAGGGGCATTGGCTTCCTCCGGTTTTTCCAAGGAGGACTTGACCCACTTCAAGGAGGCATATGAGGCTGCAGGAAATGTATGTAAAATTGTGGACTTGCATTCAGCGGTCGAAGGAACACCTGAAGCATATATCCTGATTGTGCGAGGCGGTGTGCCAGAAGCAGATGCGCTCATGGCAGAGCAGGCCGCGTTGCCAAAAGATACCAAGGCGCTCATGTACGGGCGGGTGGTGAACAAACACGCACGGCATAATCTCTGCTTTGCCGATGAGGCACAGGAACCGGACTATACAGCCGGAAAGGGCCGGATTGTGGCATTTGAGACACAACCGCTCTTGTCAGCCATGCGCACCGCGCTCCAGGAACTTACTGGTCGGCCTCTGGTCGGAGAGGGCAACTACTATTACGATGTCGCGAAGTGCGGCATCGGATTTCATGGAGATACAGAAAGGCGCATTGTGATTGGAGCAAGGCTCGGGGCATCGATGCCGCTGCACTATCAATGGTTCAAGGAGGGAAGCCCCGTTGGACCACGGATTGAGTTGATGCTCGGTCACGGTGACCTGTATTTCATGTCCGCCAAAGCCGTCGGCTTTGACTGGAAGTCACGGAAGCCGTACACCCTCCGTCATGCAGCCGGTGCCAAGAAGTTCCTGACAATTTAGCGCCCCATCCACGCAACATGCGTAATGGTAGACTCCTCTGCAGCGGCCTCTTTTGATGCAGATTCAATTGTTTGAAGTTCGCGCCCAGACACCACCTCTGTCCAGAAGAGCTCCGCCGCGGGCCAACCCGTTTCTTTCCACCACTTGTTGTTGCGCAGCACAGTGCGGGGATACCAGCCCGTCAGCCACCAGACCGATGATTCTAGCAAGGGGTAGCAGTCCGGCCCCTCTGGTACATCTGCGTCCTCCAGGTCGTTCACCGGCTCGCTGTAGCGATAGGTCCACGTGCTCGGGTCTTCGATGAAGCCATACACACAAATGCGCCCCTTCCACTCAGCGGTCTCCAGTGCCGTGCGCTCTTCGCGTGTTAGAGCAGGGTCCACGTTCCCAGTATAGACAGTCTGCGCTGTGCGCTGCGCGAAGCACGCCTCGATGAAATCCACTGCATCCAGGTTGCAGACCTCCATCTGCACCTGCATCTGCACATAGTACTCATCTGGTACAAACGTACCGGGTTTGCGCGTCTTGGGTGATTTAATCTCCACGAGTCGACCTGCCAGAGGCCCCTTCGTCACAAGACCATCGGGGCTCGCGGACAACCATGGCACTGTCTGATGTGTGAACCGACCCAGGCGGTCATTAACAGTATCGACACCAGCAATCTCAAGCTCGTAGATGCGACGGGTGACTGGCTCGAAGCGGTGACCCCAGCTCGTCGCGTTCATATTGCCATCGTCCTGGGCGAGCGCCACGGGGGCCTGGGATGGCCGGTCACCGGGGTCCTCTGTGTCGAGTTTTGAACGCAACAGTGCACCGCGACTGCCCGTCAGAATACTTGAGAATTCGGAGGCTGTGAGGCGATTGCGGCGCTGGGCATACCACTCTGCGGTGTGCTGCTCGACCTGGGGTTTATTACACAGTGTGGTGATGACACTGTCGTCCACCGGCTCAAGGGCCTCAATGACGGTATCGTGGTGCGCACGCAGCCACTCCAGTGCTGTATCAAGCATCTGCTCCTGCAAGTCCGCGCGTGCATCGTTATCATCGATGTATGCAGCGACATCTGCGATAACATCCTGGAGGAGCTCTAACACATCATCGTAGACCTCTTCAGAATCGAACATGCCCTCGTCGTACAGGTCGGGGAGATGTTCGTCACACCACGCGTCAATATCATCTGAACTCATTCTCCCTTGTTCTCTACTTGGGGATTTCCGTTTAGAACGGAGGGAGTATCGTGAAATAGGGATGCGGCCGCTGCCTTGGCAGCAGGGGCACGTTTCTGTTTCTGCGTCGTCGTTGTTGGTCGGCATACAGTTGAATCAATGCGGAAAGTACGAAGTCCAGAGGGGTTGGTACGTTCACGTAGGCCACGGATGGTTTGTATGTTGGCGTTTACGGGGTCATAGTCGACGGCAACTTTGGTATTTAGCTGACGGAGTTCGAATGCTTGGAGCACGGCAGTCAGGAGGGAGGCGCGCTCGGCCGGTGTTAGGTCAGGGTAGCCCTGTACGAACTTGCGGAGACGGTCCAGACGGCTGCCGCGGTCCAGCTTCTGCCAGGGCTGCTGGAACGTGTTGGTGGTCTCTGCAGCAAACAGTGCATCCAGACTGTCCTCTGTGGCCTTGACGGCGGAGTCGGTGGCAAAGGGGCTCGTCAGTTCCTGTGCAGGAGTGGCCGGCATTCTGCGTCGTTGAGTTTTATTACGCTGTTGCATCCTTACCTTTCTTTAGGGCCGCGGCGTTTAGGCTCGACCAGGCAGCTGTATCGGCTGCAAATCGATTGTCTGCGGTTGTATCGCGGAGTTCGACTTGACCCGTGGCAGAGGTCCAGAGTTCGAGACCTGCCGTCATACCGGCGCCGCTGCTGATATGCTTTGGTTCCACTGCTACGGCCGCCTTCTTGGCCCGTACCGTTTTCTTTATGACAGGGGTCGCAGTGGTCTCTGTGACTGGAATAACTTTCTTAGAACGTGGTGCACAAGGTTTAGAAGGAACAGTGGCGGGCATCTGACACTCCGTTCTGGTTTATATGTTTAAATTCCGAAGCAGGTGCAGAGATGCGCGGTGCCTCTAGAACGGAGAATGATGCGCGCCTGGCGGGTCGGAATGCACAAACACTCAGTTGGGCTGCACCGCTTCCCGATTTCAGTCGTGACCCGGTGGTTAGGGCGCCACTGATGCGAGCCGAATGGGAGACACGGGATACCATCAACAATCGTGTGTTTGCCGACACGATGGCATCCGGTCCGAAGGCGGTGACGTCGGCTAGCCTGGCTGCACACCCGTCAAATGGGGCGATGATGATGAACCCGTCTGCTGCACGCCAGGACCAGCGCCCGTATATAACGGAACAGTATTTCCCTGACGCGAGGTCTGGAACCCGCCCTGAGAGGCCGCCGCATTCACTGTTCCAGAATGCATGGCTCGATGGATTTGATGTGGAGTCGCGGGATGTCACACGGGAGTTGCGCGGTGCGGTAAAGGAGGAGAATCGGTCACGCGATGTCGACATATCACATCGGCTTGTAGGACGCACATTTGAACATCAGTGGCTTCCTTCCGCGTTCGGGGCCCATGTAGCACAGCAGATAGATGCGTCTGTGGCTCTGCGGCCGGCGATGGATGACTATCAGAAGACGTGGCGGCCAGGTCAGTAAAGTTGAAGTGGTACGGGTGTTGGTAGATGACCGTGTAACGACGACGACGTATCAAACATGGCAGAGAAACCTATCGTAAAAGGAGTCGCGGGGTTCGAGATGGCAGATTCTTCAGAATCTGTCCACCAATGTAGCCAGGTCACTCGTGGAGTGGCCGGCTTCGATTTCGACGGGACCATCGTAAAGCCTCGTGAAGGGCGCCGATTCCCCAAAGACCGTGCTGATTGGCGGTGGGCGCGATGGGGTGTACCCGCACGGATTCGCGACTTGGCTGCGGAAGGCTGGACCATCATGATTATCACCGACCAAACAAAGGACTGGAAGACCGAAATGATTCAGGATGTAATTACGGCACTCGGTGTGCCAGTCACACTGCTTGTGCATAGGACAGTCAAGAAACCCGATACATCACTGGTGCTTGCTGGAGGAGTGGTGCCCTCCTTCTATGTCGGTGATGCAGCGGGGCGGCCAGGGGACTGGTCGGATTGCGACAAGCGGTTCGCCGAGAATCTCGGTATTCCATTTCACACACCGGAGGAGTTCTTCGCTGCGGAGCCACAGCGCCGGCGCATTGTGCAACGCGGGCCGGACCGCGAAGTTCTCGTAATGGTTGGTTACCCAGCATCTGGGAAATCAACAATTGCGCGTTCACTGGAATACGAAGCAGGGTATGTACGCCTGGACGGTGACGAACTGGCAACACCGGCTGCACTGGTGCGGGCCGCGAAGAAGCATCCTGATAGGGCTGTCATCTTCGACTCCACAGGTGGAACAGTGGCACGCCGGGCGCATTTCATTGACTGGGCCAAATCAGAAGGGCGCCCTGTGCGTATCGTGTGGGTGACAACGGATATTGACACCGCAATGGATTGGAACGCGGTACGACCCAGCCCTATCCCTGCCGTGGCGTACTACACATACCGGAAACGCTTTGAGCCACCGACGGATGCCGAAGCACCTGTTGTGGTTGTTGCTTAATCAAAGGACACCGTCACCGGCACTGACAGATGCGTCACCGACTTCGTGGCCGACTTGCTCATCTCCTTACGCTTGCGACGCCCCGTGGGCGTTTTGGCTTCGGGTGTCTTGCTGTAATGCTCCCGGAAACTCGTGTTCATATCGGCGTCAATCGCAGCGGCATTCTCTAGGATATAACGCACTACACCCTTTTCGATGGCCCACCGGAAGAAGTTGAGCTGGCCGACCGTGGTCTCCTCAAGGGGTGGGTGGCCCTGAATCTGGAACCGGATGCGTTCGCGACGGCAGAATGGGTCGAACAGTCGCTTGCTGTATGCTTTGAGCTCTCGCTTGTAATGGAAATGCACCATGAACTGACGCTCTACACCTTCCATGAGGAGAGGGTAGCTCACGTTGAACTTCTTGGAATAATTGGTCACGAACCAGTCGATGAGTCGGAGGCTGACGGGGCTCGTGCCTGTCAGAATAGGGAGCGCTTCCTCGAGTCGCCCCGGCTGATTGTAGAAGTCCTGGAGCCACCGCACAATGAAATCCTGTTTGCCCTGGATGCGGTTCTTGAGGGTCTGACGACTGGTGTCCATCCTAGTTAGCAGGGGAAGTTGGCGCGGGTTTAGATAGACGCAGTCAGAATCATTGGCGTTGTGTAGAGGAATGGCAGATCCATTTGCCCAGCTTGTGGATGCAGCACAGCAATTGGTGGTAGGAGCAGGGAATGCAGTGGGTCCCGTGTTGGGGAGCACAGATGCAATGGACGCGGCCGCTATTGATGCTCTATTGGCATCGTTGGGTTATCAGATTCCTGTTACACCTGGTCCTGTTGGTAGTGGTCCTGGTGGCGGTGCTGGTGGTGGTAGAGGTGGTTCTGGTGGTGGTTCTGGTGGTGGTGCTGGTGGTGGTGCTGGTGGTGGTGCTGGTGGTGGTAGAGGTGGTTCTGGTGGTGGTAGAGGTGGTGCTGGCACTGGTGGTACTGGTACCGGTGGTGGCGGTGCTGGTGGCGGTGGCTTTGCTGGAACAATGCAAGTAAACCCACAAGCAGTTAGCGGAAGACCAGGGCTTTTCTCTCGTATGAAGGGGAAGCTCGCAGGTATTCGAGACAAAATCACTCGTGCAGTGTCAACCCCCAGGGGTAGTCCCGCTGCACTCATGCCAACAGCAACAACCGGTATCAAACTCCCATTCGACAATCGTTTCTCTGGTAATATTCTCAATCCTCCAACACCCAAGGATGGCTCCATCGTTGGTCTGTTCATGTTGTGGCAGGATAAGATTCTGATTCAGAAACGTGCAGTGGCCCCTACTACTATCTCGTGCCCAACTGGATTTTTGGAAGGCGGTGAGACATTTGAAGATGCCGCTGTGCGTGAACTCCAGGAGGAGGCACAGTTTGACCCCGCACCGGATTCTGACACACTAACACTCTTCCACCGCACACAGCACCCTGACCCTTCTGGGAATCTGGTGGATGTTGCATTTTACTACAGCCTTGTTGACCCCAGTGAGCAGGTGCGAACAGATGGGCCTGCGCCTGGCTCTGTCTCTGCAGAAGTAGACATCGCGTATGATTTCACCGATATCAGTGGAGCTGAAGTGCCCAACCCTGGCACGGGGCATGCATGGATTAGGGCCAATGACCTTGAGCGCTATGTTGAGGAGGAACTTGGTGGCATCTCTGGCGAGAATCCGATGTTCGCTGCAGCCGTTGCAAAATTCATGGAAATTCAGGATGAAGCATTTGGTCACACAGTCGAAGATATCAATATGTCAGCACCAATACCTGCATGGGCATCGGATTACTTCTCGATTAGTGATGAACGCCCTGAGTGTGCGACTGCCAAAGTCCTTGGGCCAGACTGTCTAGCCCGCGCAGTGCATCGTGATATCATGGCGGCAGAACAGTACAAGAATAGCTTGCGCCTGCGTAAGAAACCAGATGCTGCACTAAAAACGTACAATGAGAAAGCCGCTGAGTATGCCTCTCTGAAAAAGAAGTCATCGCGCACGGATGATGAAAATAAGAAAATGGGTGATTTAGAACGTGAGCTTAAGTCGGGCTACCCTGATGTTGCGATTCATATTCGAAATGCGACTGATGGCATGATTCACGAGTTTACCGTGCCGAATCCATACAGAGCACTGGCGTATCGTGAAGACCGCAGGAACCCAGTGAACTTCGCGAACCCTAAGGGGTATGGCGGGAGTGCAAAAGATCTAAGTGGGAACATGTACAGCCAGAACATCAAACTGCTGGAGGCATTAGCCCCGCCTTCACTGATTGCAGATTCGGCAATGGCAATTGCACTGCTGGAATCTCTATGGTTTTGTGGGTCTAATCCGACTGTCAGCAATGACCCGCGCTGCTATCCTGCACGAATCTTGGGCGAACTTCGCGAATGGCAGGCCAATAAAGACCAAACGGCACGCGGTCGGCATGCGAAGGAGGTTATCGATGCTGATTCATCCTGGGGTGTGACAAAGCAGTTGATGACAGCATTAGAGAATGCCGTAGCAGGGGCGACTGAATTCCCATATATTGAGGTGAGAATGGGTGTGCAGAAGAATAAGCCGAAGCCTACACCGACACCGGCACCGACACCGGCACCAGTTGTTACACAGACAACACCTGCAGGGACGCCATCACCAGGACATGTGGCTGCACCGGTAACTCCTCCCGCAGGAGGAGTGGCAACACCTACAGGAGGAACTCCCACAGGAGGGGGGACAACACCTACAGGAGGAGGAGGGGGGGGAACTCCCGCAGGAGGAACTCCCACAGGAGGAGGGGCACCACCAGTTCTCCCACCAGTAGCGACCGGTGGTATCATAGCCTCTCTTCGCGAAGGCGGAGGGAAAGTCTTTGCCCCTCTCATTCCGCGCACACTTCATCTGTAAAATCTCTTACCCGAGTAATGAAGAATTACTTCCTACAGTCAGAAGTCCCCGATGAGATAGCGCGATATGTTGACCCATCCAATGATCCACGTAGATATCCGCCTGCCTTTACAGCTCTGAGTGAGGAGATTGTTCCATTAGACCTCCCCTATTTCATGATACTGCACCATAATGCAGCTACCGACCCAACGTTTAACCCATATGACGGATTCAACGATGTTACATCGCCTATTCGCGAACCCTTACATAAACTGGATATGAGTACATTCACTGGTGTCAGGAAGAAGATGTTGGCAGAACTGCAGTTTCTGTACGTGATGGGGTTAGCGGTATTCCGTGCACCTAATACCTACTATGTGCACCAGAAGGCGTTCAACCTATTCTACAAACCCGGTGCATTCTTCTCCACATATGACCCAAATGCACTACTGGATGTGAAGCAGCGTGTACTTGAGCCAGTGTTTGACCATATGTACGAATATGTGCTACCAGGGCGGTGGTGGCGGGCTCTCTATGGTTCTACTGGGCTGGCACCCGTTATCGAGTCGAAGGTGGCACTCGAGCGTGAAATGAGAGAGATTGAGATAGTGCTTGAGAAACCAATGCGCTAAAATCGCCGATGCATATAGAATGCTGAATCTCTGGCTCAAGGCGAAATACTCTTTCATATCGGCACTGGTGTTCTTCATAGTGGCGAACCCCGAGACATACAAATTCACTCAGACGATATTTGGCTCCCTGTTCCAGGTGGCACAGCCGATGGGTGCTGCCACGCCGATGGGTCTGATTCTACATACGGCTCTCTTCTTCCTGGCTATGCTGGGGCTGATGGCGGTGCCGAGTTTGTAATCCTTGTCCTCTCTAAGGAATGGCAGCAGTATCGCTTGTCGCAGCCGAATCGATTCTGGCGCTGACACCCGTTGCCATCAAAAAGACACCACTCGACCCAATATCCGCTATCTGGTCACGGACACTGTCATCCACGGCACTCGGCTATCTGTTGGCTGGCAAGGACAGTCGTAGCGTAACGGCTGCAGAAGCGCCCTATGCCGTTGCCCTCGGCCATGCGAATCTTCTGCACATTGCCTCCAGTTATGAGTCCTTTCGCAATCTACCTGCGGGTCAGGCCATGTCGCTTCTGTACACCTATCCGCTCTGGAATCTGGTGCTGAATTCCACATTCGGTTCCGACACATTCACGGCACGCGAATACGGGTTCATGGCGCTTGCTGCACTCGGTTCTGTATTACTCAATCAGGACCCCGGTCACGCGACTCCACCCGTATCTGGAGGGAAACCCCGCTACTGGTGGGGTGTATCCATGGGTCTCGTCATGGCACTCACGGAATCCGCGATGCATTTCCTGTTGCGACAGCTGGGTTGGCGTGATGCGGCGAAGTCTGTGTGGGTGGTTAATGGGTCCGCCTCTGTGTGGCTCGGTGTGTCGCAGCTGGCGCAGGAGCTCTTCTTCGACGGTGACGGTATGAAGGTCCAGGGTAACTGGTGGGATGCGGCTCTGCTAACAGCGTTCCACGGTGTCACGATGTTCAGTGGCTACTGGCTGCGATTCTTTGCGGTCCCGCGCCTCTCGGTTGTAACATATTCACTCTTGAGTTACGCGGGCCTTCTGGCATCGTATGTGTACGGGCTATTCATCTTGGGAGAGCGTCCTGGCTGGATGTCACTGGTTGGCGCGGCGCTCATCCTGGTGAGTGGTGCATTCATTGAGATTGGGACAGCAGCCTAAACAGAAATCAACACGGTCCAACAGAGGGATGTCTGTCGGCCCACAAATAAAACGCCTTGTGGATCTCGTCGACCGTGGTCCAGAAGACGATATCTTTTTTCCGTCATCCTCGAATGACACGCTGTTTCGCCGCATGTGGTCCACCTATCACAATGTGGTACCAGACGTGGTGGATGTCGGCTATCAGGGGTCCGCAGCATGGGGAGGGCGCATCACCATTAATCTGAAACACAAGGAGCTCGGTGACCTTGTGAACTGGTTGTGTGTGCGTATCAAACCTGCATCGTGGCTCGACGCGGACCTCGAGGCAAAACTCCTGAGCGGTGATTGGACGTATTCGCGCGTTTCTACGATGATTGATACGGCTCCTGGTTATGCAGAAGAACAGGAGCGTGAAAAACGTGCGTGGATGTGGGCGGCATCGCTCGGTACGGTTGCGGTTCAGAAGGTGGAGTTCGAAATCAATGATACCACGATTGAGACCTGGGGCGGAGACTGGATGGATATCTGGTCGCGTGCGTGGATGGATGGCGGTCGTGCGGCCGTATGGGATTCCGACATCTATGGTCAGATGCCATCGTGGGCCATGCATGATATTACCAGAGAACCATGGACAACCGTGCAGCCCACCAGTGACGGCTACATCTATTGTTGGTTGCCGTTGGCGTTTTTCCGTCGCCCCCAAACAGCATTCCCGTTGGCTGCACTCTCTGAGCAGCAGGAAGTGCGCGTACATATCACATTCCGACCATTCGCGGATGTGGTGCGCCGACGTGCTGTTCCACGTACGAACCCATGTGAAGTGCCATTAGGAGAAACGCTGCTACTATATGATAACACGGGGTCAACACCTATTCCTCGTACTTTCACTATACCTACGCAGGTGCCAGGGTTTGAAGAGGTGTCTGTCATGGCCGGTGTGGTGCACACGGAGGACCCGTTGCGTTCCGCGTACATGCGCATACCTTTCGAGATGATGTATGAACGCGTGACACACATGACGTTCGATGTACCAGAGGGTCTGGCTCGCCCTTCGGATGGACCATGTCGTACGGTGTCAATGCAGTTGCCCCTGCGAGAGCTAAATGGGCCTATCAAAGAACTGCTCTTCTTTGTGCGTCGCCGTGGTGTATGGGGATTCAATGAGTGGACAAACTACGGTGCACTCTTGGAGCCGGCGCTCGTTGCAACCCAGGAGGAACCGACAACCACGACTGGGGAGTTCACACGCGCTACACGACAGATGCCCATGTTAACATCGGCGCGACTGATGGTGGGGAATGCACCATGGCAGGATGAGGCCGAACAGTGGTGGCGCCTGGAGACAGGTATGGCACATCGTGGTGGAGTGCGTATGGCCGCAGGGATGGTATACGGTATCACATTCGGTGATGGCGCCGATTGGGATAACGAGGATTTGCAGCCGGCGGGCACCGTGAATGCATCGAAGGCGGATATGCGCCTGGACCTACAGGTTACTGTGCCGACCCCTGCTGCATGGGAAGATGGGTCTGCGATGTGGACAGTGCACGTGTTTGGCATTGGGGTCAACTGGATGCGGTTCGTGAACGGGCTCGCACAGCCGCTGTTCCAGGATTAAGGTGCCAAAATATATAGATATTCGTATGTGTCGCTTAATCCTGCTTCTCGGATACATGGGTAAGGAACTCTACCATCGCCGACATGGAATTACGCATAATGGCCTCTTGCAGAATCTCTGCTGGAGTCCAGGACCCTTCGTCCATTGCATGTAGCTGCTTCAGTACACTGGCACGCTCCTTCTCCGCCGTAATCTGGAAAACCATACAGAGAATGTCACGAGCCACTTCGCGGGTTGCATAGGACAGGCAGACCTTGAGACCGAGGCGTCCAGGGCGCAGAAGAGCAGGGTCAATGCGTTCAGGGTGATTCGTGGTAGCGATGATAATGCGGCCCTCGTTGGACTCGAGACCATCGAGCTTCGTGAGCAGGTATGCCAGGTCTAGCTGGTCCGTGGCTGCATCGCGTTCCTCACGTAGCGTCTTTTGCCAGGAGTCGTCGCTCTTGCTGTCGCTTTTACTGGATGCTAACATCATGAGTGCCATCGTCTCTGGCGTAAGACCCGTCGCCGTCGTTGTTGGTGCTGTTGTTGGTGCTGCTGCTTGCGCGGGTTGCTCCTGAATCATATCGCGTCGCAGAATTCCACTGACACAGTCAAACTCCTCCAGAACAATGATGACTTTCTTGCCATGCAGGTCGCTCATGATGTTCGAGAACGCCTTCTTTGTACGCACCTTGCTCATGTCGACCATATTGACGCTGTAGCCCAAGAAGTTTGCGGTCGATGCGATGAGCCGTGTCTTACCGGTACCTGGTGGGCCATGAAGGACAATACCGAGCTTGTTCTCAATGGGCAGGTGCGACGGATACATGCGCTTCTCCTTGAACCGTGTGAGCATATCCATGTAGGCCTCCTTCTGTGGGAAGAAGAGCGTATCGAAGGTAGCACGGTTATCGACATAGCCGAGCTCCTCCCACTCAATCAGGTTCCCACCACGCTCAATCAGCAGCGTCTCCAGAGTCTGCTGTGCGACCTCGGGCTTCTTGTCGACTAGGCTATTATTGTAACTGTCGATGTGCACCAGCACGCGGCGAAGTGCCTCTGGATTGTTTGAGTAGTATGCAATGGAATTACTGTAGCGGTCCGACACCATATAGACATACTCACCACACTGGTCGCGCCAGATAGGCAAGAGAGAATCGTTGCTGCCATAGGAATTTGCGGACACACACCGGTCCAGATACTCGCGCGTGAATCGGTCGCGGCTCTCTGGCTTCGCTGCGCTTACATCTGGCATGATAATGAGAGGGGCTGGGTTCTTGAACTGTTTGGACCCCAGGTAATGATTGAACCAGCGAACAAAGGAGCGCTTGCCATGGGGATTCGAGAAATAATAGCTGAGTTCGCTGCTCTTAGCCGCGCGGGCTGTACATGGGTCGAAGTCGAGCTCGTATTGCACAGTACTGGTTCGTTTGCAGGGAAGATAATGGCGCAGAGAACGCCATCCGCCCTTATAGGTCATGTGAATGAGGAGAGTCAGAGCCGCGCTGAGCAATGTGCCGACCACCATGTTCAGTGCAGTGTCCATCATACGGTCACCCGTATTCACGTAGCGGCCAGCGGAGACCGCTATGAGAGAGCGGGTTTGGTCTGTAATTGTTGTAATGAATGCGTCCATCGTATGCGGTCAGCTACTGACCGCAGCGCTGCAGTCACATTTGGTACCTAAACATCATGCTCCTCAAAGTTGAAGTAAGAAAGAGCCATGCCGCACATACTCATTGACGCGACTGTAGACGACCCTGCAACCATTGACAGCGTGAGTGAGTTGCAGGTCCCCATTGAAACCATGCTGCATCGCCTTGGGATTGACAATATCAAGAAGATATGTCGTCATCAGCATGGTCATGGAGGCGCCACCCTCATGTATGTACTGGAGAATGTGCATTGTGTGGTGCATTCCTTCCCTGAGGAGTCACTGCTGTGCGTGGATGTGTTCGCAGATGGTGTATGGCCACAGGATGTGGCACGATGCATTGAAGAGCTGTTCCCTTGTCAGTCTGTGCGAATCAAGGCCGTAGTAGACCGTTAATGGGTTTCGGATGATGCAGTGTACCCTCACTGTCGTTCGTAGAGTTACATCATCCTTCAGATGATGCAACGTACCCTCACTGTCGTTCGTAGAGTTACATCATCCTTCAGATGATGCAACGTACCCTCACTGTCGTTCGTAGAGTTACATCATCCTTCAGATGATGCAACGTGTTGCACACGTGCCTGCACAAACGCCGTCAACAGCGTCGCCGACTTCGGTTGCCAGTCCGCAATAGACCAAGTCAAAGAAAGCCCCGTTATTAATTGGAAGAGACACACACTGGTCACGCGATGCCCTGCCAAGCGCAGCGCGTGCACTGTTAACAAAATCGTCAACATCCGGTCCAACCTCTGAAGTTCCGATGGGCTGTCGCCACCTACGAAGAACCATGCAGTCTCTCCCACGAGCATATCGGCCTCGGCTTTCACACCTTCAACGAGCTCGGTGGCAACACGACAGAGTATGGGCGAACCCTTTGCTGTGTCGAGCACGGAGTGAACCTTGGCATGGAATAGACCCAAGAAATCACGACATCGCGACCATTCGCGCTCTCCTGGCAGCGACATCAGCACGCCACTGCGCCCCTCGCTGAGCGCACGACACAGCCCGATTTTATAGATGGTACCAAGCTCCTCACGACTTGGCTGCGGGCTCGTGAGTTTGACACCGCTCGTGTACGAACGCCATGCATCAATGAGCTCGCAGCGGAATTCCTGCGGTGGCGCATGACGTATGGGTGCAAAGCGGAAATCGCCCAACGTAATGTGGGCCTGGCGGAGATTATAGAGAACTGTGCGCATCTTATGGACTATCTGGATGATGCGAATGAGTTCCGTTTGTTCGAGTTTTGTGGCGGCTGCACCCATTGCCGTGATGACTTCTGTATAGTAGATGTGCGGTGGGGCATCACCTGGCGGTGTTGCGCCGAAGAATCTGTGTGCCAACATCTCTATCAGGTCACGATGCGTCTCGAACACAGCGGCGTCCTCCGCGGCAATCTTAATGGTCCAGATGAGCTGTTGTGCGTCACGGTCCCAGAATCCACCGGACTCGGGTCTGCTGACACCCACCTCACGTTGCCAGTATGCGCGTAGGAAATCGAAGAACTCGTTGGCCATTCCTTGCTCGACCCACCAGTAGGGCGTGACCCATGCACTTGGACTGCTGGCCGTTTGTATTGTTTGGGCATGCTGTAAACCAGGAGCCTGTAGGTCGCGCAGAGACCTCGGCAGAACATCCAGGAATTTGATAGTACGATAGTCTTCACCACTCAGATAGTTGACCCATTCGCTCACAGATGTCGGGTTAATGGCGGCGGATAAGCTGGAGAGCTCGAACTGAGGAAGCCCGCGCCACTGTAGCAGAGGTCGGTGCACCTCGCGAACAAAGCGACTCAGAGACTTGCTGTTTCGGCTGTATGAGATAGTCAGGGTCTTTCTGGCACGGGTCACAGCCACATAGAATAGTCGACGCTCCTGTAGAACGGAGTCCTCGTCCTTCTGCTGAGGGAACACCTCGTCGTTCATGCGAACCAGGAACACATGGTCCCATTCGAGGCCCTTGGAACCATGGAAGGTGCTCAGGAAAACGGTGGGAGGGGCACCAGGTTTCTGATGCAGTGACTCTTCACCTTGGACGAACCGAACACGAACACCCATTCGCATCAGCGCGGCTTCGTATGTGTAGAGTACACTGTTGAACTTGCTGAGAATGACCGTGCTGCCAGATGTAACAGCCTTGACAGCGGCCTCCGTAATATGGTCGCGCTCTTCGGCTGTACGCGCAAAGAAGAGAACATCGGGTCTATTTCCCTGTTCTGCCGTGGGTGATGGGCACATGAGCTCTTTGTATGGCAGAGTGGGAATATAGCGCATAATAGAATTGGCCACGGCCACAATGGCGGCGGATGACCGATAGTTCGTGGAGAGCTGGAAATCTGCGACCTCTGGGAACCGTTTGTGGAAGTTCAGAATGTAGTCGACACAGGACCCGCGCCAACTATAGATGTTCTGGGCGTCGTCGCCGACGATGGTCACTGTCGCACCTGGATGGTGGAGAGAACGGATGAAGTTGTACTGTGTATCGTTGATGTCCTGGTATTCATCAATGAATATCCACTTCACAGTGGCGGCCCAGGCTTTGCCTTCTTTAGTTGCCAAGAAATCGAGTGCTTTGAGGGGAAGTTCGTCTACATGATATAGGTCCGATAGTGCATCTGGCTGGTGGTCGCGCAGAATCTGCTGTGACAGAGCGTGGAAGGTACCGCAGAGAATACGCTTGGGCCCCACAAGGTTCTCGAGACGGCCCTTCATCACCGTCGCTGCATTATGCGTGAAGGTGAGAAGCACGATTTGTTCCGGTTTAGCATCGCAGTGTGTCAGGAGATGCGCGATACGGGTCGTGAGTGTGGTTGTTTTGCCGGAACCGGCGGAGGCCAGAATACGGAGGTTCTGGTCAGGGGGTTGACGGACAATGCGGGCCTGCTCATCGTTGAGCGTGACCGCACCTTCGCTGAAGACGAATCGGTTTGCCATTCTCTGTATGGCGACCTGTGTGTTTAAGTTATCTCAATCCAGTTGATATTTGCGTATACGGTGGGGGTACCGTATAGTTGTGAACAGACAAGGATGACGACATCTGAGTCAGCGGATGTAGGTGACGGCATTGAGAGATTTGTTGTGATTGCAGGGGCAGCTATCAGTTCATCAGTAGATGTTACGAATGTTGCTGCTTCGCGGGTGTTGAAGAATCCTGAATATAGAACGCGCGTAGATGATGGAATTGGTAACGGTGATGCCGGTGATATGACGGGTTGTATTATTTGAACAACGGATTCTGAAATTGTAGTAGGAGATGCCCATATTGATGGTGATGAACCATACCCAGGCTGCATTATAAGTGCCCATCTCCCCCCTGCATTATTATCAGTGTTAAATATATTTATCGATTTTATCTTAATAGTAGTACTGTTTTTTGGGAAGACTGGTTGCAAGCGCATCGCAAGTACAGCAACTGGCGTGTTTGTTGAACTCAATGGAACACCAGTGGGGAACGGATAAGAGAATAATCGCCCAGCTGGAGAATAACCACCTTCGGATATAACCGTGCCACAAATCATGCGCATTGTGTGGGGTGTGCCAATATAGCTCGAATTTCCCGCAATATCAAACCGGATTGGTAGTTTTGCAGTGGGAATATATGGTGCTAATAATGCATTTGCATGTGTAAATGTGTAATATGTGATATGGCGCCCTTCATATACAATACCGCAACGGACCTGGCCGACACCAAGCCACTCAAAGTCAAACCAGAAGATTTGGGCTTTAGTGAAATCAATATTAATACCTGATAGACCGGTACCATCAAGGGGGTCTGTCCATTTTGTTACAGTAGGGTCTGCCGAGGTTCGTGGTACTCCCACAGCCGTATTAGTATGTTGTATAACCACACTTATATCACCATCTTCTTGTTGAATGTAAACACCTCCTATCGTATCATCAAAACACCCAATGCGAGAAATGCAGCCAGGTGCATCAGTCATACACAGAACACCAGTCATGTACACGAGCTTTGATTTGCCTGGCTGATATTGAATGTACTCGTGGGACTGACGTACTACTTGAGCACCATCTGCTGATACTGTCATCTCAATATAAGAATCTGAATTTTCATCAGAAGTTGCAGAACCTGATATATATTCGTCAATCAAATATGGCTGTTTGCCAAAGATACTGTTAAACTCGAATAGTGTGTAAGGGTTGCTCACGCGAAGGCGACCGAATGCATCTGAGTTTGAGGCGGAGGTTACATCGACCGCGCCAACAACGGAGACAGGGCCAGTTACAGCGACTGTTCCAGTAACGACAACGTTTCCAGAGACATCCACTGGACCGGTGATAGCGACTGTTCCAGTCACTCCAACAATGTTACTGACAATTGTATCGACCAATCCAATAATCCCAACGTTTCCAGAAATATCCACAGTATTTTCTATTGACACACTATTGAGAACGTTAACATCGACTATTCCACTGATTCCAACATTTCCTGAGATATCTACGATACCATCAATCCCAACATTTCCAGAGATATC
>JACCDH010874622.1_pt1 | contig 58665 bp, 55 predicted proteins | sample 7442481 | NCBI WGS metagenome assembly JACCDH01 (sample SAMN15323433, study PRJNA562643) | freshwater metagenome | isolation source: river surface water | place: USA:Blue River Watershed | collected 2017-08-15
GTAGCTTTCCTCCAAGTAGTGAACGAAGTTGTCGTTAGAGGGATCTGCAAACGCCGACTGATAAATCTTGGAATTGGTACCAAAGTTTAACGCTAATTGTTTTAGATAAACACTATCAAAATGGCCTCGTTCTTGTATATCACTCATACCATCTAACCCTAAATCCTGATTACTGATAGCCGTACTTTGATTATCGAAAGCGTAGTTGATTTGAGGGGATTCGGGGACAATAGCAAAAGCAGTTGTATCGGAACTTTGAGTAGCGGCATTAGGGTCTGGCAAGCCGTTTTCAAAGGATTTTCTGCGATCAGGTAAAATGTCTTCGCTAACACTACCTAAATGCAGCAGTAATTCTCCATTTAGATTTTTGTTGTAAAAAAATGGGTCATACATCCATATTTCGATGTAATCGATGTTGGTGCCTTCAAAGTCGTTTTGATCCACCCTACGCATTACACCGGCCCAACTTTTTGAAGGATCTATTAATTCTCCGTTGGCATTGATTTCGGTGGGTTTGCTGTTGAAATTATACATCCCTCTTTCTTTGGGACGAAATACTAAATCTAAGGTTGGTAAAATAGTAGGGGATCCTGGAGGGAAATTTCTTTGAGGAAATACCTCTCGTTGATCCACCTGACGCATGTACGGGTTACTTAAAATGGCATCCACCTTGGTTTTAATGTTATCGGGCATATCGTTACTCCGATAAAACAATTGGTCTATGCTATAAAAACTTAAACTTGCATGGTGATTTAACCATTCTAATTTGTTGGTTGATTTGGTGTCTTCAAAAAACTCGGGTTGTTTTTGTGGTATGGAAGCGACTACCCAATTGTTAACCGTTTTAAAGTCGTTGGGCAATTCGGCATTTTCAAAATCTTCCAAGTTAGAAACTCCGCGATTATTGCCTTGCGAACGGTGGTTGTGAGGAACAATTTTTGCAACTTCGGCATATGCCGTTATGCTGGAAACCTCTTTAGTTTCCAAAAACGGTAATTTATCTACCAATTTGGTGATAAACCTGGATTTGCTGCTGTAGGAAATATCGGCACCGAAAATGGTGTTTAGCAATGGTTCTTCGTTGAAATTGGTTTTGGTAGTGATGGGGCGTTCGTACATGTGTAGTGCGGTTCCGCCAATCATTAATTTCTTATTGAATTTATGTTCGATTCTTCCCCCCAATAGGGTTTTTTGTTGTATATTAAAGAAACTCTGACCGTCTGCACTGGCTCGAATTTCGGCACCCCCTTGCAGCAAACCTTGGTTCAATATTTTTACTCTACCTAGAGCATAATCTACTTGATAGTCTGTGCCTTCGGTCAATGGTCTTCCGTTGGCGGTAACGCGCACAGAACCCCGTTGTAAGTTGGTAGTCCCTAAAAATAATTCCGCTCCGTTTGCCCCCTTGTAACTTCCTTTTAAGAAGAATTTATTGTGTTTTACGTCTTGCTGTGCTAGCCATTTGGTAGAATCATACAATGCATCGTAGCAATAAAAATCGGCTAAATCGTTACTCCCGTCAAACTTATCCCGTAAATCATCTCCAAAGGGTTCAACCATGGGGAAAATAATTCTTGCGTGCTGCAGGTTAATGGTAGTTCCTTCGATGGCATCAAAAATTCCGTCGGGTTTAGCTTCCTGCTGACGGTTTAACTTATCCATCCCTAAAACACGTATTAATGGGATTCCTCCCGCTAATTTGGGCAACGGTTTGTTTCCAACAGGGATGTAATCGTAATCTCCACCGGTGGAGTCATCGGCATAAATAACATTAAACTTGAAATCTTCTAAGGAAAGAGAATACGTATTCAAAGCATAAATGTTCTTCATCATCAATCGCCACATAGGAAGTCTGGTGCGAATGGTGTTGCCTTTCAGCATTTTTAAGAACATCAATTTTTGATTTCCCGGTGCTACATCTCTACTAAATTCCCCTACCTGATAGGTGTTTCCGTTGTAGGTGTATTCAAAGGCAACCGCCAAAATTTCGTCGTTGTTTAATGGCTGGTTCAAAGAAATATAACCTAGCTGATTGTTTACGCTGTATTCTTGGGTGGTTAATTGTCTTGCGTTGTTAAGAATGTCGAAATCAACGGTTTGCTCAAAATCGGGTTGTATCTGGTAGATTCTATCGATGGCTGAACCCAAGGTTCTTGCTTGATCGTCGGATGCGATTTTTGCATACAATACGTTGCCGTTGTTGTCTGCCGCTGGATCTGCAGAACTGCCTAATGTGGTTCGATACGGCTTGGATTCTCCTAAATCCTGAAATGCCATGATATCGCGTGGCGTTTCTAAATTGGCATTTCTGTTGGTTACCCAAACCTCCACACGGTTGATAATCACACCGCTGGAAATAATGGGCAAATTTTCTAATGATTTATTGTAATTCTCTCGGAAAAACTGGGCTAGGAAAAAGTGCTTATTCTGATCGTAATTATCTGCCGTGATTTTAAACTCATTCATCTGAGCGCCACCTTTTAACACGGTTTCGGTAGACTGACCTTTATTTTGAGAAAAAACGGTTTTAACCGTGGTTTTTCCAAATTGCATGGTGTTGGAGAAGCCAAAGAGTGAATTTGCCGGTTTAATTAATTGGGTAGGTAGATTCAAACTCACATTACCCACTTGTACATCTTTTAAAATCCCGTCCGGCTTGCCTTTCCAACCCAAATTGGTTTGATTATCGATATCAAATGCTGCCTCTGTATCATAATTGATGCCCAATTTCACAAATTCTCCAACATTTCCGTTGGCACTAATTTGTAATTGCTGATCAAATACAGGTACAAAATACTTCTGTTGACGTTTAGAAATGCTTGGATCTCTGCGTTCATTGAAGTTTCCTCCCAATTTGATCATAGCGCTTCCCGATAACTGAAAGTCAACACCCCCTTCACCAAAAATTTTTGAAATGGCGGGGTTGTTAAGTTCGCCTTTGATTAAATCGGTGATGCCTCCAGTGGATGAAACCGTGGTATTGCTTTTCGACTTTTCACGGAAATATTGCTGATCGGCTGTTTGTGCAATTTTTTTGAAATATTCGTTAACCGATAGGATTTCGCCGGTAGGATAACTCAAACTTCCTATTTGTCTAAACCCTTCGTATCGGTTTTCTTTGGGATTGTACTTCCATTCCGTCTTAATGGGGTTAGGAATATCAATTTTACTGCTGCTCGCAGGATCTTGGGCAACTTTGAATTTTAATGGATTTTCAGTAGTGGTTTGTGCGTGCAATACCTCGCCAATCCCTGAAAAAACAGCAAAAAGTAGGCATATAGTTAAAAAAGACCTCGAAAAGGTCCTTTGTACAGCAGTCTGTCCATCCAATTTCAACATCCGTAATTACTTGTTTCTCGTAGCTTTTTCGGCAATAGGCAAATGACGTAAGTTTTGCAATTTACAAAATTTTCAGTGAATTTTTTATCAGTTCCTCCACGCTGGCTTCGTGTCCCAGTTCTTTTGTGATTTTTAATAGGGCTTTTTCGGCCGAAGCCTTTACGTACCCTAGGGTTGTTAACGCCAACAGTGCTTGTTCGTACGCTTCGTTTTGGTTGCCTGAAATGGCTACCATCGCCGAAGATTTTTTGCCACTTCCCAACTTGTCGCGGAGTTCTAAAACAATGCGTTGAGCGGTCTTTTCTCCAATACCCTTGATGCTTTTCAATAAGCCAACATTCCCATTTAAAATGGCGGAGGCCAGCTCTCCGGGATTTAAGCTGGAAAGCATCAACATCGCCGTGTTGTTTCCAACCCCTGAGACGTTGGTGAGCGCTCGAAACATTTCCCGCTCCTCAGGGTCTGCGAAACCATACAACGACATACTCACTGGGCTCTGATTTTCAACCTTGAACAATAGGTCCAGGAATAATCTGCAGACTTTATTGCCCTTAATTACCTCGTATGTGGTTAGGCTGATGGCAATTCTATATCCCAAGCCCCCCGATGAAATCACCGCATGGGTAGGAGAAATTGCCTCAATATTTCCTTCAATATATTCGTACATGAATTAAACCTTTGCGTATTTTCTGCGTCTAATCCAACCGTTAATTAATCCAAATAATAGAACTGTTAACAGTGGTACCGACATATTCAACCACTGATAGAACGTTTTTTCCTGCCGAATCTTTTCCTTGTCTAACAATCTTACTACTTTTTCTTTAGCCCGAATTTCAATGAGTCCATTATCGTCAATTAAATAATCGATGCAATTGAGCAAAAATGTCTTGTTTGCGAAGGTATTCCGAGTGAATCTATCATATCCTGTTGGGAAAATCATTCCCTTTTTGGAAGTGGCATTTCGAGCAATATCTCCATCGGCCAAAATGATCATTTTGCTTTTTCCACGATTGATAAATGGCAATTCTGTGAATTTTCGTTGGTACAAAAAGGGCGATAAAAATTCGCCTTCGATTAGAGCGCCACTTAATTGTGTACCGCCCCGCAAGGTGTTTTTGTAGTTGTCGTCTTTGCTTTGCATGTAAACGGCCTGTAAATCTATCCTTGCAGGAGGAGTGATGATTTTGGTGTTAGGCGATGAAGTGAGTAGGGGTACTACTTGAAGATTATCCGCCGCTTTGATGTTTATGGTAGAGGCAAATTGCGACCATACCAGTCCCAAGTTTTTGGTGATGGGGTGGGTGAGTCCTGCCGATGTGAAAACAGGGAAATATTGAAAATCAATTAATTCGGGTCTGCCACCAACAGGAATGGGTATCGCATTGCTCAAAGCATCGGCCAATAATGTATTTTCTAATTTGATTCCATATTTAAATAAAGAGGCTTCGATGTTTTCCAACTCTCGGCTCATCGCTATGATTTGGGAGTTGTTCTCAAACGAATCAATTTCCGCGGCGATTGGGTCAACCATCCACAATATTTTGCCGCCTTTCATTAGGAATTGGTCGATTAGATACAATTCGGGTAGGCTGTAGTCGATTTCGGGTTTGCAGACAACCAATAAATCGTTGCCATTTAATCTGCGTTGTAGTTTTTCTAATAAAACCAGTCCCAAACTATCGGGGTTTGTTTTCTGTATAACGTCTAAAAATGGTCTTGCGGATTCGGGGTCATTTACATTCAGATTGAGTTTAGAGATATTATAATATTTGCTCAATTCCAAAGCGAACGCTTTTATTCGGTCGTCTGTCATTTCGCCACTGCCATCAGCAAAGACGATATTTTTGGGTTTGTCCAAGGTACATTGACGCAATCCGTTTGCGATTTCGTATTCTAAATTATCAATCGCTTTTTGGATGTTTTCTGCCGGATCCAAGGCTACATCCAATTGATAAAAATTCACGGCAACACTTTTGCCAGCGTAGTTTAATTCTGCAGCTGGAACCAGTTGCTTTATGGTTAATTGATCACCCGATTCGTCTTCAATATCGCGTACAGCAAACAACCCTTTTCCTGCAAAATCCTCAATAATGGCGGAAATTTCCGATCCTGTTTTATCGGCAAAGGGGTCTACTATTTCTATTTCGATATTTTTCCCGGAAGCTTCTCGGAATTCGTAGGCTAAATCCCGAATTTCATCCCGCAATTGCCTGAAACGTGGACTCATTTCGCCATCGAGGTATAATTTGAAATAGAGTTTTTCGTTCAGCTTAGAGCATAATTTTAGGGAGGTCTCGGACAGGGTATACCTGTTTTCCGCCGTTAAATCGATGCGTTTGTAAAATACATTGGCCAATACATTGATCACTACAACAATGACCAACAGGGTACCCCATTCCAAAAAGGATGCGTATTTGGCGGTTCGGTTTGTGTTTTTTGTTGTTTTCATTACCACTTTCTGCTTTCAAAAACCAACTTAGTGCTTCCGAGAAATACGGCGGCAAACCCAACAAAATACACCACATCACGCGTATCCAATACTCCACGGGAAATACTGCGATAATGGAAATCTAAACTAAACCATTCCAGGCTTTTCCCTATTTCGGCCAACCATTTCAAATCGCCCAATAAACCCAATATTCCATACCAAAAGAAGCACAATGCCATGGAAATGATGAGTGAGATGATTTGATTGTCGGTGAGAGAACTGGCAAACAATCCGATGGCAGCGTAGGAGGTAGCTAGCAGTAGCAATCCAAAATACGATCCAATGAGTGCGCCGTTATCCAATGATTGCCCCTCAACTAAGAGCTCTTGGATGGTGTAAACGTATAATCCAGTGGGCAATAAGGCGAACGCAATTAACGCTACGGCGGCTAAAAATTTCCCCAAAATGATGGCCGAATCGGATATCGGTTTGGTGGTAAGGGTTTCTATAGTACCCAATCTCCTTTCCTCCGATAGCGATCGCATCGTTATTGCTGATACCAAAAAGATGAGTAAATATGGAGCAATGTTGAACATTACTTGAAGGCTGCCCACCCCCAATTCTAAAATGCTATTGTCTTTGATCAACCAAAGGAATAGGCCCGAAATGATAAGGAACACCGCCATTACGATGTAGCCTATTAAGGAGCCTAAAAAGCTGCGAATTTCTTTTTTAAATACGACCCACATGTCCAGTTACCGTTTTAAAAATGTTTTCCAATGAATTTTCTTCTTGTTGTAATGCGATAATCACATCTCCTTTTTCAGCGGCTTTCCGCGAAATCTTTTCCCGTAAATCTGCCGTGTTGCCTACAATTTCAAATGTGGTAGGACTGATGGTTGAATAGGTTAGTACTTCCGGAATTTCTGTAAACCAGGTTTCCGAAATGGACGATGAAAACTCAACTTTTACGGTTATTTGATTTAGGGACTGATTGTTACGCAGTTGTTCGATTCCTCCGTTGGCTACAATGGATCCTTTGTTAATAATAATTACCCGAGAACACATGGCCTCCACCTCTTGCATGATGTGAGTGGAAAGTAACACTGTTTTTTCGTGACCTAGATTTTTAATTACCGATCGCATTTCCATGACTTGAATGGGGTCCAATCCGCTGGTGGGTTCATCCAAAATGAGTACTTCTGGATTGTGAATGAGCGCTTGTGCTAAGCCTACGCGTTGGCGATACCCTTTGGAAAGTTGACCAATTTTTTTGTGGCGTTCTGGACCTAATTGTGTGAGTTCAATGGCTTTATTGGCCGCTGTTTTTCTGTCTTTTACCCCAGATAATCCCCCAGCGTAGTCTAGATATTCCAACACGTACATATCTAAGTACAAGGGATTGTGTTCGGGTAGGTATCCAATTTTTCTTCTTGCTTCGATCGAATTTTCAACCGCATCCATACCACATACTTCTATGCTGCCTACCGTGGGTGGGATATACCCCGTTATCATTTTCATTGTGGTGGATTTTCCCGCTCCGTTTGGACCAAGAAAGCCTACAATTTCTCCCGATTTTATCGAGAAATCAATGTGGTCAACTGCCCATTGCTGACCATATTTTTTTCCTAAACTTGATACAGTTATACTCACGATTAATTTGCAAAAATAGGTGACTATGCAATAATAAAAACGCTAGAAAAAGCATTTTATCTTATCGGCGTCTACGATAGCTGGATTTTCGGGATGAACGCTTGTAATAACTGCGTTTTTTCTTGTACCGGGATTTAACCGTAGTTTTGGAATAAGGCAATTGATAGGACTGTTGAGATACGTATAAGGTGTCCGTGGCGATGGAGTACTCGCCAAAATTAATTACGTGGCTTGGATTTAACGGCCTGCCCAAAAACCGTGTTTCAAAATGCAGGTGCGGACCGGTGGAATGTCCGGTAGAACCGCCTAGCCCAACACATTGCCCAGCATTTATCAAGGTGCCGGGTGTAACCAATAATTTACTTAAATGCGCATAGAGCGTTTCCAGTCCGTTGTAATGTCGAACCACCACACAATACCCATAACCTTGGTAATATCTACTCATTCGAACCACACCGTCAAAGGCGCTAAAAACAGAATCGCCAATGCTGAGTTGTAGGTCGATGCCTGTATGTGGTCTTCCATGCCGCCAACCGTAAGTAGAATTGGTTCTTCCATACATGGGCATGGCAAATTTGCAATCCGATTCTACCAATACCAGTGGAACTTCCTCGGTTAAGTTTTTAAGGCTAAAACGATAGGCATCAACATGTAAGGTGTCCCAGAAGGCATAAAAATCGTATTCCGGTAACATGCCCGGCAGGGTGTATTCTTCTTCTTCGTAGAATTCCAAACTATCCAAAGTTCTGCCGTAAATTCCTTGGTTGAGGGGCGTTACCGTGTTTCTTTGGGTAGCCGGTGTAGGTTTTCTGTAATACGACTTTTTCTTTTTTTTCGGTGGCGCGGCAGGGTGGTTGCTGTACACGCGGTTGAAAGAAACGGAAGCAGTTGGGATTATTAGGTTTGTAAACTCGCTGGACGAACGCAGTGAACTACCGAATTTAGGCCGTGCAAAGCAATTTCCTACAAGCATCCAAGCACTAATTAGCACTAAGATTTTGCAGGGATAATAATTCAATAGCTTGTTCACGGTCTCTGATCAGTTGATTTTTCAAGGCTTCAAGCGATTCGAAGCGTTCAATTTTACGCAAAAATTGTACCAAACCTAAGGTGATTGGTTGGTTGTATATATCTTGATTGAATTCCAGTAGGTGCGCTTCAATTTTGGTGTCGATACCATTCACGGTGGGCTGGGGGCCGATATTGCAAACCATGGGAATTTGCACCTCGTGAATCCACGCATACCCGCAATAAACGCCGTGAGCAGGAATGAGCTTATAGGGGTCTTTTATGGAAATGTTGGCGGTGGGAAATCCAATGGTCCTACCCAATTGTTTTCCTTTTTCCACCATACCGGTAAGTAGGTAGGTGCTTCCAAGTAATTGATTTGCTTCGGAAATATTGCCCTCCATCAATGCTCTGCGAATTCTGCTGCTGCTAACAGCTATCGCTTCGATGAGGTTTGCTTCTATTTCTAAGACTTCAAATCCGTACGACTTTCCAAGTTGCGTTAATTCTTCAAAACCACCGGTTCTATTGTGCCCAAATCGGTGGTCATAGCCCACAACCATTATAGCAACTCCCAGGCTATTTACTAAAATATCTTCAACAAATTCGGCGGGTGATTTTTTACTAATTTCTTCGGTAAAGGGTAAAACTAGAACATAATCAATGCCGATATCAAATACCGCTTTAGCTTTTTCTTCAATAGATTGTAAAGTTCTCAGCGATTGATCGTTGGGATTAATAACCAATCGGGGATGAGGGTGAAAAGTGAGTAGTAAGCTTTTTTTCTGTTGCGATTTTGCTGTGGCTACCACTTGTTTTAATACTGTTTGATGTCCGCGATGCACGCCGTCGAAGGTGCCTTGGGTGATCACCAAGCCTTCATGTTTGGGTACTTCGTTGAGATTGTAAAACAGGTTTTGCAACATTTTGCTGCAAATTTCGTTTAAATTTTGCGGTTAATCTGCTTGCTCACGTTAATTTTGTTGAAAATGCTTAGGCTAACGATTGTTGTATTTTTATTTGGAATCTCTGGAGCAATGCAAGCTCAAATTGGAGGGAATGGAGTTTTTTCTATCCTCAGAACACCCATGCATGCACGATCGTTGGCTTGGGGTGGATACATGAGTTCACAGCATTCGCCGGACCCCATGCAAGCCAGTTCAAATCCCGCATTATTACGTAGCGGACATCATCTGAATTCTGCATTTTCGGCAGGTTCATTGTTGCCAACAATACGAACGGCAAACGCCTTGGTTGCTTGGCATTCAGGGCATGCAATAGCCAATGATTCCTTGCGTGAATCTAAACCTACCTTTGCTTTTTCGGCCCAGTATATCGATTATGGTTCTATGTTGTCTTATGATGATGGCGGAAATAGTCTTCCTGGCATATCGGCTAATGAAACCAATATTTCTCTAATGGCTGCTAAGCCGTTGCGCAAGAATTGGTATGTTGGAGCTCAAGCAGGAATGGTTTACTCCATTTTAGGCCCTTATGTTTCCAATGGTATTCATCTCACTTTAGGGACAACCTACGTAAATAAAGATTCCACCATCACCACTTCTTTATTAGCGCGAAATCTGGGCGCTCAAATCATTACGTATCGGAATGCACCGCGTGAGAGCCTCGGTCCCAATTTAGAATATTCGGTGTGCTTTACCCCCAAGCATATGCCGTTTCGATTTCATATCACCGCACACAATTTACAACGTTGGGATCTCACCTACAATCAATACACGGGAACTACGGGCCAGGTGGATTTAAGCGGAAATCCCGTGGTGGTGGAAGAGGCTGGGTTTGGAGAGAAGCTGGCCCGACATATTGCCGTGGGTATGGAAATGGCGATGGGTAAGAATTTGTCGTTCTTGTTTGGGTACAACGATCAACGCCGTAAAGAAATGAATAACAATTATTTCCGAGGAACAGCAGGGTTTGGTTGGGGATTGAAATTTAAATTTTTGCGTTGCGATGTTACCTATTCTTCGGCATCGTATTTCCCGGGATACAATTCCAATGTCTTTACGTTTATATTGAATACAAATCGGTTTGTCAGAAAATAAGTTGGTGAAAATTAACATTGCAATTGACGGCTATAGTAGCTGCGGAAAAGGAACAATCGCCAAATCATTGGCACAAATACTGGGTTATCGATTTATTGATACCGGTGCGATGTACCGAAGTGTAACCTTGTATTTTATTGAAAATGAGGTGGATATTTCCTCCCCTAAATCGGTAGAGGACGCGCTAAACCATATTGCCATTGATTTTTCCATTACCTCCGAAGGTTTGCAAGAAGTTTTGTTAAATGGGGTATCGGTAGAAAAGGAAATCCGAGAAATGCGTGTTGCCGATAGGGTGAGTGAAGTGGCTGCATTATCTCCCGTCCGAAAAAAATTAGTAGCCTTGCAGCAACAAATTGGCGCTAATAAAGGGGTGGTTATGGATGGAAGAGATATTGGTACGGTGGTGTTTCCGGATGCCGAATTGAAGATATTTATGACGGCTCGACCTGAAATACGAGCCAATCGCCGGTGGAAAGAGTTGGTAGCCAAAGGGGATTCGGTTACGGAAGCCGAGGTGCTAGCCAATTTAAGTCATCGCGATTCGGTGGATTCTTCCCGAGAAGACTCTCCACTAACGCTCACAAGCGATTACCGCGTTTTGGATAATTCCGATTTGGATAGAGCGCAGCAACTGGAGTTGGCGATGTCGTGGGTAAAGGAAGTTGTAGGTCATGAAATATAATTGGCCATAAATCGTAATTGGCCATTAATTGCGATCAGCTATGGATGTAGAATACTGAGGGATTAATTTTGTTTAAATTTTCATCGATGGGTAGCTCATTTTTGGTGAACATTCCGTTGATATCTTCGTTTGAATCATAGCAATTTGGATTGTTTTTTTGTAGTTATCTATGAGGCAGAAAATTGTAGCAGGAAATTGGAAAATGCATAAGACCCTGGAAGAAAGTCAGGCGTTAATTACTGAAATTAGAGGGTTGGTTCGTGACGAGTATCGCGGACAAGGGAAAGTGGTTATTGCTCCTACATTTATGGCCTTGCCATCTGCTGTTCGGTTGGTAGAAGGGACAGACATATCGATTAGTGCGCAAAACGCTCATTACGAAGATCAAGGAGCATTTACTGGAGAAATTTCTGTGCCGATGTTGAAATCGGTGGGTGTAGAATATGTGATTATTGGTCACAGCGAACGTCGTCAATATTTTGGGGAAACCAATGCCATGTTGGCGGCTAAAGCCAAATCAGTAATTCGACATGGTTTGAAAGTGATGTTCTGTGTTGGTGAAACATTGGAACAGCGTGAGAGCAAACAATATTTTCGGGTCATTGAAGAACAGGTGTCTCAAGGGTTGTTTGGTTTGGATCGCAAAGAATTCGCGCAAGTGGTGATTGCCTATGAACCTGTATGGGCAATTGGTACGGGCTTAACGGCTTCTCCCGAACAAGCACAAGAAATCCATGCGTATATACGTAAGCTGCTTGCGGCACAATACACCACTGAGCTTGCGGATCAAACTTCTATTCTATACGGAGGTAGTGTGAAGCCTGAAAATGCTACTTCTATTTTTATGCAAGCCGATATCGATGGTGGTTTAATTGGTGGTGCTGCCTTGAAAGCACGCGATTTTATCGATATTGTTAAAGCGATGCGCTAATATTTTCAATATTTAATGCACTTGGTGCGTTATTTGTTGAAGGCTTTGAAATTTCTATGAGGAAAGGTTTATTTCTAATTTTATTATTGGGTTTTTCGTTCCGGCTATTTGCCCAGAGCGGTCAGTTTAGTCCAGTACCTGCACAATTTATTGTGGAGTTTGAATCGTTTATCAAAAAAGCGAATGATAAAAATTTAAACCGAAACTTTGGAATTTTTAAAGAAAACTGGGAATTAGGTAAATTCTCACCCAGTCAGCAGAAATTTATCGTGGATATTTCCAATCAGATGCTGTTGGAAAAAATGAGTGTTCAGCCGCATTTTGAATTGTTTATAACCACAGTTGCTGCGTTTTTGGAAAATAAAATGCCCGATAAAGTTCTGGTGCAATGGCAAAAAATTACCCAATCCCTGATCGGCGACCAGAACAAAGAATACCTTGATTTTCTGCAAACTACGGCGGTCTTATTCTCTAAAAAAATTCTATATCAAGGCGGATCATCCATTTACAGTGTAGATACGTTGGACTTCGATATGGCCTATAAAGGAGAGATTATTTTCACTTTTAATAACATTACTCTTACCTGCAAAGGGGTAACGGATAAGATGGAGGTGAAGGCAACATCGGGGACCTATTATCCAGCGAAAAAAATGTGGAAAGGGACCTCGGGAAAGGCGGGTTTTGAACGGGTTTTGGGCGATGAAACTGCTTGGGTGAGTTTTGGGAAATACCAAATTGCCATTGATCAGAATTCCTACAGTGTAGATACGGTATTGTTAAATTATCCGCGATTTTTTAAAGAGCCGATCGTGGGTCGATTTAAGGATAAATTAAGTACAGACCCCGATTCAAATCGAGTAAAAAATTCGGGTTTCCCGGTGTTTAACTCCTTTAGTAACAGTTTGAATATCCGAGGAATTGTTGGCGACGAAAGCTTCTTTGTGGGTGGTTTTTCGATGCAAGGAAAATCCATAACAACGGCAACGGCGGATGGTAGACCTTCCAATATCGATGTGTTTTACAAGGGTAAAAAACAGGTAACGCTGCGCAGTCCATCCTTTAAAATAGTGGATGGTTTGGCAGGTTCATTGAATTGCGAGTTTTTTGTCTATTTGGATAGTGGAAACGTAATTTATCACCCCAACGTAAAAACGAGTTTCTATTTCGATAAGAATTTGCTTCTGATTGAGCGGGGAGAACAAGGCTTGATGCGCGTTCCTTTTCGCGACGATTATCATAAAATTAATTTCGATGTACAACAAATCCGATGGAAAATAAAAGAGCCATTTATGGATTTGGATAACATCAACAACGACCAAGAAGCGCGATTTTCTTCTGAGGAATTTTTTAAGGATATTTTGTATTTGCGTATGCAAGGGATGTTGGCTTCCAACCCCATCGAAAATATTTATGCATATTATAATCGTATGCCGCCCGATCCCGTGGCAGATAAATTACAAAAGGATATAAAAAAGTTAATGACGAGCAAAAATCCAGCAGACAAAGTGTTGATGGATCAAAAAATCAAAGAACTTCAAGAACGTAAAAAAGCTCAACGTGCCAGTTTTAAATCTTCTGAGCGTATCAAATTTAATATCAATGATTATGCGCAGTTTATCGGCTCGCAAAAGGAATATCTGATAACACCATTTATCGAATTGCACGATCAGGGATACATTGTGTACGATCAAGCTCAGGACAGTGCTACGATTTTACCAAAATTGTGGCGACATGTTCAGGCACACCAAAAAACGAGGGATTACGATGTAATTCGTTTGGCCTCAGTTATTGGGAAAAAGCCCAATGGAACATTAAACCTACTGAGTTACGAATTGGATTTGGAAGGGGTGAATCGATTCTTTTTCTCGGATTCCCAAAACGTTATTGTGGCACCCACGGATCAAAAGGTTACAATGCTAAAAAATCGGAATCTCCGATTTGGAGGTCAAGTAAGAGCAGGTAGATTTGACTTCTTCGGTAAGAAATTCAATTTCGACTACAGTCAGTTTAAAATACAGTTCAGCAATGTAGATTCTATTCAGATGTATTTCCCGGATAGCACGGGAAGGAGATTGGTGAAAATTAAATCGGTTATTAGAAATACCTCGGGTACCTTGTATATCGATAAGCCCAACAACAAATCGGGGATTAAGGATTATCCGGAATACCCCATATTCGTTTCGGATAAGGGTTCGGAAGTGTTGTACGACAAATCCCACATTCACGGTGGGGCCTACACGGCGGATAAGTTTAAGTTTGTTATGGATCCGTTTACCATTGATAGTTTGGATAACTTCACGATTGCGGGTTTACGTTTCGATGGTAATTTTATTTCGGCAGGAATTTTCCCTGAATTTAGGCATCACGTTTACATTCAAAAAGATTATTCGTTAGGTTTTATTAAGTCTACTCCTCCGGGTGGATATCCGATGTATCGTGGTAAGGCCATGGGGAATATGACGATGAATTTGAGTGAGGAAGGTTTTTACGGGGAAACCGGTGAAATTGCTTACCAAGGAGGGAAGAGTACGTTTAGTAGGGTCTTATTATTACCCAATCAAACCAAGGGCGAGTTGAATACCTACGATTTGCCGGAGAGTCCAAAATATCCTGAAATTCATGGGGTGAATGTGGCCCTTGACTGGCGTCCGTATGAGGATAAATATACAGTGAGCAGTGGTAAAAAGCCCATCGATGTATTCAAGCAGGGCTATGATTTTACTGGGAGTTTAACTCAATCGCCGTTGAATATTAAGGGCGATGGTATGCTGGCTTGGGATTTGGCGCAGTTTTCTTCTAAAGAGATGGTGTTTGCTACTCAAAAGGCCATGGCTCAAGTGGCAAGTTTGAAGATTTTTGCAGCGGATTCTGCGAAGGTGGCCTTTAATACCACCAATATTAACGGTACCATGGATTTCTCAAAACGGGTTGGAACTTTCTCAACGAACGATGCGGATCAGATGACCCAATTCGCTTATAATAATTTCCAAACTAACCTTAGCGATTATCGTTGGGATATGGATAAGAAAATTATCACAGCTAAAGTTGGCCCTACTGTGGGTAGCGAACCGCCGATGTTCGTAAGTACCAATCCATTGCAGGAAGGGTTGACTTTTGAAGCTAAACGAGCCGATTACAGTTTGGTGGATTACACGTTGAAAGTGCAGCAAATTCCGTATATTGATATCGCGGATTCTCGATTGTTCTTGAAAGATGGTAAGTTAACTATTCGCGAAAATGCAAATATCGATATTGTAGATAGCGCCAAAATCATTGCCAACGTGGATGATAAATACCACGAAATTTATAAAACCCGATTGAAGATTTACGGATTGAATAAAGTGCGTGGTAGCGGATATTATCAATACGTAAACTTGAAAGGAGTGAGGCAAGAGTTTTTCTTGGATAGTGTTATTGTAAACCGCGATAAACACATTGAGGGAATTGGAAAAATTGCGGAGGAGCAAGGATTTACGTTGGATACTAAAATAGGCTATAAAGGTTTCGGTCAGATCGAAAGTACGGAGCCATTAATCCGATTTACTGGGTACGTAAAGCCGTTGCATACTTTTAAAAATATTCTTCCTTCAGCATGGATTCGGTTCGATGGGCGTGTAGATCCTAAAGATGTTGTAATTCCGATGAATGATCCTCGAGATTACGACAATAAAAAGCAATACGTGGGGCTTTTTGTGGCAAACGATTCCAGTCACGTGTACCCGTTGATGTATTCTTGGAAACGCAGGTATTCGGATGACGATTGTACTAACGATACCGGTATTTTGTATTACGATCATACTACCGAAAGTTTCATGGCGGGTAATGCAGCTCGTTTGCGCGGTGGGTCGTTAAAAGGCAGTTACATTCAGTTTTGCGAAAAAGACCATTCCATTCATGCGGAAGGGCCGTTGGATTTTGGCTTGGAATCACCCAATATTCAATTTAAGAATGCCGGTACAGCGGATTTAGCGGTTAAAGATTCGGCCTTCAACTTTAATATGGCTATGATGTTGAATTTCCCCTTGCCGGACGAGTATGTAAAACGGATGACTACAGTGATTTCGGAAAGCAGTACACCTTCTGTAAGTGTAAATAATAATTTCTTTAGAGAAGCACTGGGTGAAATGATGGAAAGCGATAAGTCTTACAAAAATGCACTGGAATCATTAATGAAAGACGGTCAGTTACGCGGTAAAGACGAAGCGAATTATATGTTTGTAATGACGGACGCAAACTTCCGTTGGGAAGCAAAATTGCGTGGAATGTATTGTACCGATGTGGTGAGCATTGCCTCTATTAGCGGTACTCCGGTAAATAAAGGTGTAAAAGCTACGATGTTGCTAGAGCATAAACGCAGCGGAGATAATATGTATATCTATTTTGATCTTGGAAATAATGAGTCGTTGTATATGCAGCTAACCAAAACTACGGTAACGTTGTATTCTTCTGACGAAGAATTAACCCAGATTTTTGCTAAGACTTCTTCCAAGTTGAAAGCAGAGAATTTTTATATGCGTATGGCTACAGAAAAGCAAGTAGAACGATTCTTGCGCAAATTGTCGGATTACGAAGAAGAATAATCTAATAGTCGATGCCGGTTAGGAAGAGCCCTGAAGCGGGTACAGAATTTCCGGCATCACTTCGTTGACCACCCATCAGCAATTGTTGAAATTCTGCTACGGGCATTTTATTCATTCCAACATCGATTAAAGTTCCAACGGTAGCACGAACCATATTTCGTAAAAATCGATTGGCCGAAATTTCGAATAACAGTCCTTCTTCTGTTTTCAGCCACTGCGAATGATAAACTTCGCATAAAGGGTTGTTGTTGGGAATTTCTCCTTTACAAAATGCAGAGAACGGGTGAATCCCGAGCATACTTGAAGCAGCAAGGTTGGTTAATTCGATATCCAACTCTACAAGCAATGGGTTCCACCAGGAAGTTGATTCCTTAAATACATTTTTCTGAAAATGTATATGGTATTGATAAGTGCGTTTGGTAGCATCAAATCGAGCATGAAACCCAGAATCCACAGGGCTACAACGAAACACTGCGATATCCCCTGGAAGCATTTTGTTTAGCCTGTACGGTAAATCAAACGGTATGGTTCCTTGAAAATCAAAATGCGCCACAAAATAGGATGCATGCACACCACTATCGGTTCTTCCGCAACCAACTACTTCTATGGGTTGATTGCACAGTTGAGATAATTTTTCTTGCAATACCTGTTGAACCGTTAACCCGTTGGGTTGAATTTGCCATCCGCAGTAATTGGTACCCTTGTATTGCATGTCCAAGCGGTATCGGGTTAAAATGGTTGATGAATTCATAGATATGTTCGGAGTATGCGGTTTTTTTGGGAGTATATTTATTCACTCCCTGCAACAAGTCTGAAATTAGTTCAATGTACTATTGGCAATTCTCGTAAACGATAGCACAGCCTTGTCCTACCCCGATACACATAGTTGCCAGCCCATATTTTAGTGCAGAATTGCGTTTCATTTGATGCAGTAATGTGGCAGAGATTCTTGTTCCCGAGGCTCCCAAGGGATGTCCGATGGCGATGCTGCCACCTTGAGGATTTACAATTTCTCTGGCAATGTTCAATTCACGCATACTGGCCAGTACTTGCGATGCAAATGCTTCGTTTAATTCGGCAATGCTAAGATCGTTTACGCTAATGCCAGCGTGTTTCAATGCTTTGCGTGTGGCGGGAACGGGTCCAATACCCATGATAGCAGGGTCTACACCCGCTGCTCCCATGCCCGCAATACGAGCCATAGGCGTTAGATTTAATTCTTTAAGTTTTTGCTCAGAAACTAGGATGCACACAGCGGCTCCATCATTGATTCCCGAAGAATTGCCCGCCGTAACCGTACCACCCTCTCTAAAAGCAGGTTTCAAGGTTGCTAAAACGTCCGGTGTTGACAATCGAGGATGTTCGTCGGTTGAGAATAGTATCGGTTCTCCTTTTTTCTGAGGAATAGGAACGGAAATAATTTCGTCTCTGAATAATCCAGACTCGTTGGCTTTCTGCCAATTTAGTTGAGTCTCGTAGGCGAATACATCTTGATCTTCTCGACTAATATTAAACTGATTGGCAACATTTTCAGCGGTTTCACCCATGCTATACGGGTGGTACATTTTCGCTAATGTTTTATTGGTAAAGCGCCAACCGATGGTAGTGTCATAGATTTCTGCACTTCGTTCCCATGCATTCGCGGCCTTCGCCATAACAAAAGGAGCTCGCGTCATACTTTCTGTACCCCCAGCAACGATGATATCCGCCATTCCTGAAGCGATCGCCATGGCGCCATTCATAATACTCTGCAAGCCGGATGCACACAATCTATTTACGGTATACCCTGGGATTTCTATGGGTAAACCGGCAAGCAAACTCGCCATACGCGCCACATTTCGGTTGTCTTCACCTGCTTGGTTTGCAGCCCCCAAAATCACTTCGCTAATTTCATCTTTGGAAATGTTGGGATTGCGCTCCATCAATTGTTTAATTGCATGGGCCGCTAAATCATCGGGACGAATACCCGCCAAGCTTCCTCCAAATTTTCCTACGGGGGTTCTTACTATATCAACTACGTACACTGCTTGCATACCGCAAAATTGCGCAAATTCCTCGGATATATTATAACGCGCTTAATATTGCTACACCAAATTGTAAGATTGCGTACCCAATTAGAATACCAATCAGTAATTTTTTATTCGACTTTTTAGCCTTGGTAGATTTTGGTTTCGGAGCTTCATATGGTTCTATCAGCGCTTTTGCCTTTTTAGCTAACATTCTCGCTTCGGTTTCCATTTTCATACCCTTACTTATGGATAAACCGCTAAATAAAAATACAATGAGAGACCCAGCTAAAATTATCAAGGCTGGAGTAATTGCTTGACCAAAAGAAAATGCAAATACTATTACAGATGAAAATACGCCAAAAGAACCAATCAATAGCAAAACATAGCCAATAATAGTTGGAAGCAAGCTCTTCTCTCTAAGTTCTTGGGATTTTAACATCATAGCGTCGTGCTTAACTTTGATACTGTCTGGAATAATTAGTACTTCTTCTTCAAAAACGGTATCGTAAATTATAACGGTATCCGGAGGAAATACACGCTTCGACTTCGTAAAAAATGAACCATTAAAATCGCGAGTTAAATCCGATGATTTGGCCTTGGTTGTTTGGGCTAGTTTTAGATCTATTTCCTGATTATTTCGACGTGAAAATTCATTTCCCAAAAGCGATGAAGTGGAGACATTGTTTTTATTGTATGTTGTAGATTTTGAAGGTTTAACCTCGGGTTTGCGGGATGTCACCTCCTTATTTCCGGAAATTCCCCATTGAGGACCATTTATTTTAAAACCGCCACTGTGGTATTGTTTTTCAATTTGGCAAGAACTTAGAAATGCAGAAAATCCAAGAACTATTAATGCATAAAAAGATATTTTTGTCATAATTCTGTGTTAAATCGAGGGAAAATTAGACAACATATTTCTAATTGCTAAATTTGTTGCGATAAATGCAAAAAATACCCCAAAATACCCCCCATTGGTTATGTCGGCTCACATCGATATTGCTGATTGCGGTTATTCCGATGTTGGGGGTGTTTCAGCTTCTTGGAATTAGGTATCAACGCCATATTACCAAGCAATGCATATTCAATCAAATGGATACGCAGGATTTGGAGACCTTGTTCTTGGATGAACAACAATTTAATGAACCAGAACCGGGCGAGGAATTTTGGCTAAACGGAAATAAGTACGATGCGATTCGGATTTCACCAACCCTCGGTGGCTGGATGGTAATCGCGCTCAATGATAAGATTGAAAAGTTGGCAGAGCAAGCCATGCGCGCTGAAAATTCAGTGCCCTTGCATCCATCGGCTAAAAAGTATAAACCGTATAACAAAAACTGGCAATTCGTGGAGCCTTTATCTGTTGTTTTTCCTGTTTTGGAATATTCATTCGACTTCCCAATCCACGAAATACCGGTTAATCAGCCACAGATCAACTCAGTTTTTCAACCGCCGGAAGTACATTCCTAATGGATATTTAGGATTTCGTTGTTTTCCCGTTGAACTATGTTGATGGTTCGCAGGAATAAACAATGGATTGCCGTCCTAATCCGTTAATTAATATTTGCCAATATAGTAAGATACTTTTTAGTTATTACGTACTGAAATTGGATTGTATATCCGTGCCCCGTTTATAGAATCAATAATACATTGTTGCTGATTTGCTTGTGCTATTAACACTAGCCTTGCAATCGGCAAAAACGCTTTTCCCCTTATTTTATTATGAAAATTACAAAATTCGCAGCGATGGTGAGCTTGATGAGCTTAACCACGCAATACATATACAGTTTCGGATCTCGTGAATCGTTTACGGATCCTTCATCAGCAATGTCCACAGTTGTCATTGCGTTTCCCTCCAATTATTTACACGATAATCCTGAAGTAAAAATGGGATTATATCAAGCCGGTACTACCGATACTTCAGAAACCGAAGAAATGGATGAGGTCTTGGTTTCCGCGCAGCGTTTCGACCAAAAAAGAAAATATTCACCCAGACAAATTGAAGTGGTAAGTGCTAAGAAATTGACCGAATTACAGCCGGCAACCTTAGGGGATGCTTTAATCAATACGGGTCAAGTATTTGTTCAGAAGAGTCAGATGGGCGGCAGTTCCCCTGTATTGCGGGGATTTGAGGCGTCCAGAGTGTTGTTGGTGGTAGATGGAGTTCGGATGAACAATGCTACCTACCGGGCGGGACATTTACAAGACATCATTACCATTGATCCTCAGATTTTGGACCGTATGGAGGTGAACTTTGGATCGGGTTCAACCCTGTTTGGTTCCGATGCAATGGGTGGGGTGCTGTATTTCAAAACGAAAACACCCACATTTGGGAAAAAACAACTGCTGCCCTATGCCGGAGTTCGCTATCAATCGGCCTCCCAATCAACGATTTCTAATGCAGGTTTCCGATTGCAAATGCCCAAATGGGGACTGATTGTTTCGGCTACTCAAAGCAATTTTGGCGATTTGCGCTCGGGTTCCAAGAATTATTCGGATATCGACACTTTTGGGAACCGCAGTTGGTATGTTGGCAGGATAAATAATTGGGATACCCTATTGCGGAACGAGGATCCTCAAAAACAAGTGGGTACGGGGTATGATCAAACGGATTTATTTGCCAAGTTGTTGGTAAAGACGGGCGGTATCCACCATGTTTTAAATGTACAAAGCAGTCAGGCTGATTTGATTCCACGGTACGACCGTTTGACGGAATTTACGTTGCAAAATGGTCAAGTAATTCCTACGTTTGGTCGATGGGATTATGCACCCCAGAATCGGTCGTTTATATCGTATCAGGCAGAGCAAGGTGGTGTAGACCATCGCCAGAGGCTCACATTAGCACGGCAAGAAACCCAAGTTGGCAGAATCACACGAAATTTTCAGAGCAATACCCAGCGTTCGCAAATGGATACAGTGGTAATGGTTACGGTGAACTACGATCGCAGTGATAAGATTTCCAATCGTTTACGAATAAATTCCGGGTTGGAGTATGTGAAAAATCGGGTTCAATCAACGGGGATAAATACCAATGTGGTAACGGGTTTGCAGTCTGTCACAAAAGCCCGTTATGCCGATTCTGGAGCCAGGACGCACATGACTTCGGCCTATGCTCAGTTGTTAGGAGATTTACCCCAATGGAAGGCGAACATTCAAGCAGGTGCGCGGGTTACGCGGTACGATTTGCAGGCCAACTATTCATTGAGAAATCCGTGGAAGTTGCCTTATAATTCGATTGAGTTTTCGAATAATACCCTAAGTTTTGATGTGGGTTTAAACAAAGAAATTGGTAAGATTGCTATTGTAAAAGCATCGGTAAATCAGGCATTTCGAAATCCCAACGTAGACGATATGACGAAAGTATTTGATTCAAAACCCGGAGTTAAATTATTGGTGCCATCGCCAAATTTGCAAGCAGAACGAAGTACCACCTTCGATGTGGGGGTGTTGATGAGCAAATCGGAAAAGTTTGTGTTGGAAGCCGGGGCGTATCAATCCGTTATTGCTAATTTATTATTGGACGAAGTGGGTACCTTGAACGGCCAGGATTCGGTTGAATACGATGGCAGATTGACCCCAGTATATCAGTTAAAAAACATGGCGGAAGGCAGGATTTCTGGGATTTATACCAATGCGAAAGTGAAAATAGTGGATGGAATTTGGTGGTCTGGATCCTTGAATTACACCCGAGGATTGTATCGCAAGGGCTCCGGCAGCTCTGAGGAGTGGCAACCTTTGGATCATATTCCGCCGATGTACGGTCAAACCGCGGTTAAATGGTCGGTTAAGCAGGGTTTTGCGGAGTTACAATATTTGTTCAACGGAGAAAAAAAGGCCCAAGATTACAGCAGCAGTGGTGAGGACAATCAGGACAAACAGCCGTTGGGATTGGCCGATATCAATGGGGATGGGAAGCCCGATGGTTACAATCCGTCCTGGGGTATTTGGACCATTCGCGGGGGGTATTCATTGCCCAAAGGGTTTTCGGTTCAGCTAGCGGTGGAAAATGTCTTGGATTTGCATTACCGTTATTTTGCTTCGGGAATGAGTGCATCGGGCCGCAATATATTGTTGAGCCTTAAATGGGATTTATCGCAAGCGAGCACCTTAAGACGTTAAGCCGATGAGTTTTACTGGAGATTGCTATCAAAAAAAGGGCTAATTCAGTATTAAATCAGAGTACTACATAGTTTAATTTTTCTTAATGGATTATTAATAATTAACATCCCAAACTAACAATTTGGTATTCTCTCCGAAATACGGATTTTCTATTTCGGAGGGAATTTTGGGGAGATGGAAAAGGTTACTCCCCATATCGAAAAAGATATTCTCCGTGTTTTCTTGATTTTCTTATTGGTATTTCTTTTGCTGAATGCCAATCTTTGGATAAGCAGCGCCAACGCACAGGTGGTGTACGAAGTTCCAGGTAAGAATCATTATTGTACAATAGATCCAAACGGAGTCTCCATTTTACCTTCGGGTAGGTACGTGACCCCAGCGGGAGAAGCAAAGCGAATTACACGAGCCCCCTATGGCTTAGCAGTTTCTGGGGATGAACGTTGGGCACTGGTTGCCCATAGCAACGCCATCTCGTTGGTAGACTTAAGTCAAGATACATTGCTGATTCAGCGTTTCCCGGAATTTAACGGCAAAGGAATTGATGTAATTCGCGGTGCTTCATTTATCGGTCTTCAGTTTTTGGCCGATAATAAAACCGCTGTAATTGGCGGAGGCGACAAAGGAATTGTATGGTTTTTCGATTGTGAGAAAAAGCAGGTTGTAGATTCCATTGATGTGGGTGCCTTTCACCCCAAAGCGCCACGAGAAGCTTTTCTTACGGATTTACTGATTGATGCGAGTAGAAATGAATTGTGGGTTCTCGATAGAGCTTGGAAGGAATTGTATCGCATCGATTTAAAAACAAAAGCACTTATTAAGTCGTTTCCTACCGGTAGAATTCCCTTTGGATTAGCCCTTTCGGAAGATAAAAAATCCATTGTATTTTCCAATGTGGGGGTATATCAGTATCCCTTGCTGCCCGGAGTTACAAAAAACAATAAAGATTCTGCGTATTTGCATTTTCCGCCATTTGGTGCCCATACCGCCGAATCCGATACAGGAACTTGGGTAAATGGTAAAAAAGTACCCGGATTGGGCAAAGCCGATAACGATGAGTCGATGTCCGTTTGGATGATTGACATTCTTTCCAATCAACAAGTTGCCACTATTAAAACAGGATTACGCATCGGCGAAATGATTGAAGATGCGGAAATTGTTGGTGGGTCTCATCCCAGTTCCTTGGTGTGCAAGGGCAAATTTGCCTATGTTTCTCAAACGCAGAACGATAATATCGCCGTCATCGATTTGAAAAAACGCAAGGTGGTTCGATATATTCCCATCGTTTCGGGGACTGTATTGGACGAAGTGCGAGGATATTTCCCTTACGGTTTGGATATTAATCCTGCTGCCAATCAATTGTATGTGGCTCTGCTAGGGTTTAATGCAGTGGCAGCGATCGATTTGAAAACCAACAAGACCTTGGGCTTTTTACCGGCCGGATGGGGTGCTACCCGCGTGAAATTCTTGCCCCGAAAAAACCAATTGCTACTAACTTCAGCTCGCGGATATGGTGCTGGACCCAATGGAGGTATTGGGTTTAAGGCTCCGCCTCAAGGGACGTATGTTGGCGATATCCAATTGGGGCTAATCCAACGAATTCAGCTCACCGGAAATGCCCAATGGGAGCAAGGAAAAGCAGTTTGTTTGCGAAATACCTACACAGAGAAAAAAATTGCATCTTCGGTGAAGGATGGTTCATCGATGGTTAATGTTTCTTCGATTGCGGATGGTTCTTCTTTAAAGGATGGTTCTACAACGGAAACTGAATCTTCCCCAGCCATCCATCAATTACCCATTTCTCATATTGTATATATCACCAAGGAAAATCGGTCCTTTGATGAAGTGTTTGCACAATTGCCAGACGTTAAAGGCGATTCATCGTTAGCCCGATTTGGAGTGAATTGCGAATCGGTGATTAGAAAAGACATTCAAGATCGTTTGTCTTTATTAAGCGATAATCCGTTGGGCGCGGAAGAGTTTCGTAAATTATTAAAAAAATATGGGTTGGATTCTTTAACCTTAGACGCCTTAATGCAAGCGAAAAATGTAAAAATCACACCCAATCACCATAAAATTGCTAAATCGTTTTCCTTATCCGATAATTTTTATTGCGATAGCGATGCCTCCATTCACGGGCACCATTGGATGATGGGTACCATCCCCAACGAGTACGTAGAGACCAATTCGGCCAATGCCGGATCGTATCGGTTATTTTCTCCTGCACCGGGCAGGATTTTCCCTAGAACTACGGGTGCTCAGGATGCAGAAGACTACAATGAAATTGGTGGTTTTTGGGAGGCTTTGCAACGAAACAATATTTCGGTGTATAATTTCGGTCAGGCCAACGAATACACCGATGTGCAAGAAGAATGGTACGATACTGCCAATGGTACTGCCTTGGCCGTTCCGTTTCCAATGCCAGCAGCAATATTCCCTAATACCTCACGCAAGTATGCCGGGTATAATATGAATATTCCGGATCAATTTCGCGTAGAGCAATTTGAAGAAGAATTTACGGAAAAATGGCTAACAGGAAAGGATACTATGCCTCAAGTTGTAACGATTCAGTTGCCCAACGATCATACCACGGGACCTCGTCCACAAGATGGATATCCCTTTTTACACTCGTATGTAGCCGATAACGATTTAGCTTTGGGAAGAATGCTCCATTTTCTATCGCACACTCCGTATTGGAAAAATATGTTGGTGATTGTGACCGAAGATGATCCCCAAGGTGGAGTAGACCATATCGATGCTCATCGGAGTTTATTGTTTATGGCAGGACCCTACGTAAAGCGAGGATATGTTTCCCATACCCACGCCAATTTTGGTTCCATAATAAAAACAATGTACACGTTGATGGGTATCAAACCGGTGAATCATTATGATTTAACGGCTACTACATTAACCGATTTCTTCACAACAAAACCGGATTACACTCCGTACCTCTTAGAGAAAAGCGATGTTCGAATTTTTGATCCTGAGGTAGCGATTAAAAAGTACGATCGAACCATTCCGTGGCGAGAAGTAAAGATGGGAGAACCCATGGACGATGAACGATTTATTAATAAAAAATAGAACGATGAATATCAAACATATTGTAAGCGCTGCATTGGGTGTTATACTCATGCTGTCCCAAGTTTCGTTGGCTCAATCGAAGAAAAAGAAGAACAAATCAGCAGGTAAGGCTGTTCCGATCCTTGTATCCGAAACAAAACCGCAAACCCCAAGTATCAATAATTCTGTACCAGTAAAATTGCCCAATGGCTGGAGTATTTCGCCGGTAGGGAATCAAATTCGAGTAGGAGATTTGCCAATGAAAATGGTGGTTCATCCGTCTCAGCGGTGGGTGCTGGTACAAAATGCGGGTCAAAGCGATCATTCTATCCAGGTAGTTGATGTGCAAACGGAGAGGGTAGTGGATAGTATGCCGATGAATAAAACCTTTTACGGAATGTGTTTTAACCCATCGGGCAATATTTTATATGCTACCGGTGCCAATAACAATTGGATAGAGGTATTTGCGTTTTCCATGGGGAAATTGACGCGTAAGGATACGTTGGTGTTGGGGACTCCATGGCCTACCAGGATTTCGCCTTCGGCCTTGGTGTTAAGTGTCGATGAAAAATCGTTGTATGTAGTTACGAAAGAAGATTCGGCCTTGTATGCCCTTGATTTATTATCGAAAAAACTTATTGGTAAACTAAAATTGACTTCTGCGGCGTATGATATCCGGATTAAGCCCGTAGATATCGGGGAGAAATTGAGCCCGGAGAATTCGGAATTGGTCATTAGTGAATGGGGAAACGCTACGATTGCTTTGGTGAATCCGAGCACGCTGCTGGTAAAAAAGAGAATCAAAGTGGGTTCCAATCCCAACGAGATATTGTGGGACGAAAAAGGAAATAGAATTTTTGTGGCTTGCGGAAACGATAATACGGTGTATGTGATTGATTGCACCCAGTACCGCTTGGCCGAAATATTAAATACAGCCATTGCGGCCAATGCACCTACAGGATCAACCCCCAATGCGATGTATATCGCCAATAATCGGTTGTACGTGGCCAATGCCGATAATTACAATTTGGTGGTGTTTGATGTTTCGGAGCCGATGGAATCTACGTTGTTGGGACATATTCCTACCGGCTGGTATCCAACTCAGGTAACGGTTGCTGCCGGTAAATTATGGATTTGCAATGGCAAAGGAATTGCATCGGCACCCAATCCCCGCGGTCCTAATCCAACGGCGAAACGCAATCAAGTAACCTACCAAGGCGGGATCAAAGCCATGCCCGTTCAGTACATTGGTTCATTGTTTCGAGGCACGTTGCAGGTAACCGATTTGAAATGGGCAGAGAATCCACAAAATCTAGTTTGGGGAACTAAACAGTGTATAAAAAATATTCCTTACCAGAAATCCCAAGAAACGGGAGATAGCTCAATACCCAAGGGAAATCCTATTCCTGCGGTCTTAGGAGTACCTTCACCCATTAAACACGTGTTTTATATTATCAAGGAAAATAGAACCTACGATCAAGTGCTAAGCGATGTACCGGGTGGCAATGGCGATACAAGTTTGCTGCTTTTTGGTGAGAATATCACGCCCAACCAGCATAAATTGGTGAAGGAATTTGTGTTGTTGGATAATTTTTATGTGGATGCCGAAGTAAGTGCCGATGGTCACAACTGGAGCACTGCTGCCATGGCCAACGATTACACCGAAAAAACCTGGCCGGTGAGTTATGGCGGTAAAGGCGGGGATTATGTATACGAAGGTCAATGGACCATCGCCCATCCTCACAAAGGTTTTATTTGGGACCATGCGAAACGCGCAGGTATTTCTTACCGTACGTATGGGGAATTTGCCGATGACTACAAGGCCAATATTCCGTCGTTGGAAGGTCAGTTTTGTACCTATTTCACTTCATGGGATGAGTCTGTTAAAGATAGCACCCGATTTTGGCAATGGAAACGCGATTTTGATTCGTTAATGTCCGTAAATAAAGTTCCCCAATTAAGTACCTTGCGATTCATTAACGATCATACAGAAGGTGTTAGAAAAGGTAGGCCAACGCCGTTTGCGCATGTTGCCGATAATGATTTAGCGGTAGGGATGTTTGTGGATTATCTATCCAAAACCCCTCTATGGAAAGAATCCGTGGTGTTTATTTTGGAAGACGATGCTCAAAATGGCCCAGATCATGTGGATGCCCATCGGTCTACGGCGTATGTGGCTGGTGGTTTTGTAAAGAGGAATTATATCGATCATACCCATTACACCACTTCCTCGATGCTTAGAACCATGGAATTGATTTTAGGAATGTCGCCGATGAGTCAATACGATGCCGGTGCCACATCAATGTGGCGTTGTTTTTCCGATACTGTTATTAACCAAGGGTTTAATCATGTGCCAGCAAAAATCAATTTAAACGAAAAAAATTCGGCCGATAATCCTCGTTCTACCTCTTATTTAATGGATAGAAGTAATTTGTTGAAGTTGGACAGGGAGGACGAAGCCGATGAATTTATCATGAATGAGGTTTTGTGGAAATACGTTAAAGGGGAAGCGAGTGTATTGCCACCAATAAATAGAGGGATTGTTATTACCCTAGGAGAATAGAAAATCAAAGTATTACGCTAATGCTTAATTTCGTTATTCGCGGCCGAGTGATGATTTTCTTGGCTTTGTTGGGGGTTGTTTCCGAGGAAGTACATGCACAGGAGCAATTGGATTCAAATTTTCAGCGATCCATCAAAGAGTTGGCAATAATTGACACGGTTTATATTTCATTTCGACCCGGAGAACTTTCGCAAAAATCTGCCTACACCGGATTTTCATTGAAGAATCCTATCAATGCTACCTACCAAAGAACGGTACCTGAAGCCTTATCTGAGATTCCGGGTATCCAGGTACAAAAGACCAATCACGGTGGGGGATCTCCGTATTTACGTGGCATGACCGGCAATCAGATTCTTACGTTGGTGGATGGTATTCGATTGAATAACAGTACGTTTCGCTATGGGCCTAATCAATACATCAACACCGTTGATGGAATGGCGCTTTCTGGAATGGATGTGGTTTTAGGAACCGGAAGTGTTCAATACGGCAGCGATGCCATTGGCGGTGCGATGATGTTGTATTATCGGCAACCCGAATTTACTGGGTCAACGAATTTTAAATTAAGAAAAGTAGGCGGAATAACCCGTACGATGGCTCCAACAATGGAAGGCTCCCAGCGATTATATGCAGATGTAGCAAGTGAAAAAGTGGCATTAACGGTTGGTCTAACCTACCGCAAATTTGGGGATGTTATTGCTGGAGGTTCCAACATCAAACAGACACCTACTGGTTATCAGGAACTGAATGCGGATGCCAAATTGAGAATTAAGGCTAAGTATGGGGAATGGCAGCTAGCGTATCAAACTAATAACCAAGAAAATGTACCCGTTTATCATAAAGTGGTGTTGGAAAACTTTGCGGTTAATTCCATGGATGTGCAGCAACGACAATTGTTATACGCTCGAAGAATAGTTTCGGTTTCAGAAAAAACCCAATTCAAGCTAACAGGCGGATTACAGGGCAGTAACGAGGAACGTACGTTGAGGAAAAATAATGCAACTTCGAGTACGTTTGAAAACGATGAAATCAGGACGAAGTTTGTTTTAGCCGAATTGAATCATCGATTTAAAAATCACTGGATTATTAATACTGGGTATGAATTGTATAGCGATAAGGTAGTGTCGATCCGAAGAAAAACAGATTTAATCACCAGTACAATTACCGATTCAAGGGGGCTTTATCCCAATGGCTCTTTATTGTTTCAACACGGTTTTTATGCGATGATGAAGGGGGAATGGAAAAAGGCTCAGATTACCTTGGGAAGTAGATTGCAATCCACAAGCACTACGATCGCCGATATTACTTTGGGCGAGGTGCAGGATAATAATAGAGCTTTGGTAAATACCTTGGGACTATCATCGGCTTTAGGCAAATCGGGAACCATCGTGGGCGATAATTTACGTGTTTTCGGCAATTTCTCGAGTACATTTCGCGCACCCAATATTGATGATATGGGAACACTCGGGATTGTGGATTTTCGATACGAATTGCCCCAGTTTAATTTGCGTCCAGAGTATTCCAACAATCATGAGGTAGGTTTAAAGTTAAATGCGAATAGACTGAAATTTCAAGTTTCCTATTACCAAAATTACTTGTACAATGTGATTGCTAGGGTAAGAAAGGGCCAAGACTCCATAAACGGGTATCCAGTTTTTCAGAAAGAGAATATTGAGCGTGCAATCGTTCAAGGTTTGGAAGTTTATACCGAGATTTCCTTGGGCAAATCCATGTTTATCAAGGCGGGGTATGCTACCATGCGTGGCGATAACTTAACGAAGAATGAACCCATGCGTAGGATTCCACCTACCAACGGATTGGTGCAATGGAATTATCTCTGGGGAAAGGAAAAATCAAATCGTGTATTTATTAAATATTGCGCCGCTGCGGCACAAAGAAAATTAGCCGCTGGCGATATTTCGGACAACCGAATTGGTAAAAATGGTACTCCCGGGTACCTGCAATTGGACATCGGTGTGCAGTTTTTATGGAAAGATATTCGAATTGCTACCACTATGCAAAATTTAAGTAACGAATATATTAAGGTTCATGGTAGTGGTGTGGCAATGCCGGGGAGAAGTATTAATTTGATAATCGAATTTTAACGATACTTAAATACAATTTTCCACCTAATTGTTTGAATATCAATTATTTGAATTTTATTTTGCAATATGTAACGTTTGATATTGTTTATAGGAATATTATCATTTCGTTGTTCACGGTTCATTAATATAGATTATAATTTTCCATAATACCGCAGGTGTTTTTTTGAACCAAACATCTGTTAAAATGAAAACAAACTCTTTGTTACAAGCAAAACGGTTATGTGCCACGGTAGCGATTGCCTTGGCAGCTAACAGCCTATTTGCTCAGGAAGCCAAGATGGATTCCGACACTACCCGTGTTGGTGAAGTTGTGGTAACTGCGCTAGGTATCAAAAAAGAAAAGAAGAAATTGGGATTTGCCGTTTCTGAAATTCAAGGTGCATCTTTAGTGAAGGCTCGTGAAACCAACGTGGTAGACAACATGGTGGGTAAGGTTGCGGGTCTTACCATTGGCCAAAGTGCTGAATTATTGGGTACTTCACAAATTGTATTGCGTGGTAGCGATATTCGACGTGGTCAGTCTGTATTATTTGTAGTAGATGGTATTCCCATCAACTCCGATGCATACAACCTTTCCCCCGATGATATTGAAAAGGTATCGGTGTTAATGGGTCCTGCTGCTGCGGCTTTGTATGGCTACCGCGGTCAGAATGGAGCGATTGTTATTACAACTAAAAAAGGTAGCAAGGGCGGCGTTACAGTAGATATTAATACCTCTACAATAATGGAAAATGGTTTCTTAACCATTCCTAAAGTTCAGGATAAATATGGACCTGGTGATCACGGTAACTATTCTTTCGTTGATGGTTTAGGCGGTGGCGACAATGATGGTGACTATGATGTTTGGGGTCCAGCATTGAACGGACAGTTAATCTCTCAGTACGATAGTCCTATCGATCCAGTAACTGGAAAGCGCATTCCTACTCCTTTTGTAGCACGTGGAGCGAATAACTTACAGCGTTTCTTGCAACCTGGTTTATTGAATACCAATAACTTCAGTATTGCATCGTCTACAGACAAAATGGACGTACGTTTTTCATTCAGTAATTTGAATCAGCGTGGTATCGTTCCAAATACAGGGTTAAATAGTAATACGTTTAACATTTCGAATACCATTCGTTTCTCGGATAAATTCCGCATGAACGCAACGGTTAACTACAATCGTCAATCTACAGACAATATCAATGACGTAGTTTACGGTCCTAACTCATTAATTTACAATATTGTAATTTGGCAGGGTGCGGATTGGGACGTTATGTCCGATGATATCCGTGGTATATGGCAGCCCGGAAAAGAGGGGGTACAGTCTATCCACTCCGAGTACAAGCGTTACCAAAACCCATGGTTCGTAGCCTACAAATGGTTACGTGGCCATTACAAAAATGATTTATATGGGTATACTAGTTTCGACTGGGATATTACCAAAGATTTGAATTTGATGGTAAGAACTTCGGCAACAACGTACGATGTATTGCGTACTGAGAAAATGCCTTTTAGCGCTCACCCATACGGTCGTGAAGAAAATCGTGGAGATTACCGTGAAGATAGAAGAGCGATGTTTGAAATTAACAACGAATTTTTATTCAACTACAACAAAAAGCTAGCTGGATTGGATGTTCATGCATCTGTGGGAGGTAACCGCAGAGACTTTAACTACAATAGCAGTTGGGCGACTACGGATTATTTGAACGTACCTGAGGTATATAATTTCGCTAACAGTGCAAACCCAGTGCGTGTGTTCAACTTCAATTCTAAGATGGCGGTAAACTCGTTGTATGCCTTGGCCGATATCGGATCGAAGTATTTATTTGTAAACTTAGGTGCTCGTATGGACCAGTTATCAACCATGCCTGCTGGAAATAACTCGTTTGTTTATCCATCAGCTTCGTTGTCTTTCTTACCAACGGAATTATTTACAGGTTTGAAATCAAAAAATTTGAGTTTCTGGAAATTAAGAGCATCGTTTGCTCAGGTTAAGGGTGGTTTAACCTCTCCAACCATTTCACAAGCTGGTAACACGTTGGGTTATGGATCGAACTACAATTCTCCATACGATGGACCTGCTTATGTAAACGCTGGAATTTACAACACGCCTTTATTGTATAACGGCAAGCCTTCGGCAAACTTTACCAATGTATTACCAAACGCTAGTTTAGCACCTTTCCAACGTACAGATTTTGAATTTGGAACCGAGGCTCGTGTATTGAATAACCGTTTGGGTGTTGAAGCTACCTATTATATCTACAATGACGGTCCTGGTATTTTCTCTCGTACAATTTCAGAAGCAACTGGGTATACCAATCAAGTTGTAAACGGTATCGAAACGCAGCGTAAAGGTTGGGAAGTTAGTTTCAAAGGGGATGTAATTAAGGCGCGTAAATCGGGTGGTCTTTCTTGGAATTCTATGTTGAATTTATCTCGTTACAGAGAATATTTAACGGCTGTTTATGGCAATGTTGATCAAATTGCGGCTAACTATTTCGTAAGCGATAACTCTAGCAACCGTTTCTTGAAAGTGGGGGATCGTATCGATGCTTTATACACGAACGGTTTTGCTCGCACTCCCGATGGCCAAATCATCAACGATGCAGGTGGTCGTCCAATCGTATTGCCAAAAGGTCAATTCCAAGGGTATACTTTACCTGATTTAGTGTTAGGTTTCTACAACCAATTCACCGTGAAGAATTTCACAATCGGTTTACAATTCGACGGAAGAATTGGGGGTTTGATTGTTAACCAAATTCAACGTCAGACGTTCCGTGGAGGTCGTCATATTGAGACGGTTCAAGAAAATTTAAAAGATGCTAATGGTGTTTCTATGGCCTCTGCGCGTGAAGCGGATACTCGTGGTGAAAAAACATGGTTGGGTGAAGGTGTACAGGTTTCTTCTGGTAGCATTCAGTACGATCCTATCACCGGTGAGATTGTAAACTACGGTGACTTAGCGTTTAAGTCAAACGAAACAAAGACGTACTTACAAGATTATATCAGCCGTTACTATGGTCAGTATGAAGCCAACATCATGAAGAAAGATTACATGAAGTTGCGTGAATTAACAGTTACCTACAACATCCCTACAGCAAAAATGGGTAAGACCTTCAAAGCAGCTTCTGTTTCTTTGGTAGGTAGAAACTTATTGTATTTCGCTAAAGGATTGGATGATTTGGATATGGACCAGTTCCCTGGTATGACTGGATATTCTGCATTGCAGTCTCCAACCATGAGAAGATACGGTATTAACATCAATTTAACTTTCTAATTACTAATAATTTAAACAATGAAAAAGATATTTTTTGCAATAGTGGCCGTAGTAACTGCGTTTACTATGAATAGCTGTTCGGTGGAAGGATTAGACAAAGATCCAAATCGCCCAACCCAGGTAACTCCTGATTTGGTGTTGAACGGTATTTGTTTTTCCATCAATCAACGTCCTTGGGGTGGAGATGCTCGTATTTGCCAATACAATTTGTGTAATTACAACTATTACGGAAACAACGAGTACAACTGGGGAGGCGCCAGTTGGTCTTACACTACCTTGAAAAACGTTCTAAAAATGGAAGAGGAAGCGAAGCGTATTGGTAACCCAGACGTGAATCCTTATTCTGCTTTAGGTAAATTTTTCCGTGCGTATTTGTATTATCAGATGACCATGTTAACGGGCGATGTTCCGTTGAGTGAAGCATTAAAGGCCGATAATTTCTTACCTAAATACGATTCACAAAAGGATGTATTTAAGCAAGTACTAACTTGGTTAGAAGAAGCAAATGCCGATATGACATCGTTGATTGCCTCCGGTAAAACTACCTTCTCTGGCGATATTTACTTTAATAACAATTTGTTGGCTTGGCAGAAAATGAATAATGCTTTCACCTTACGTGTGTTGATTGCATTAAGTAACAAAGATGCCGATGCTGATTTAAATGTTAAAGGTAAATTCCAAGCGATTGTGAGTAACCCATCGAAGTATCCTGTGTACACTTCCAATAGCGATAACATGCAGTTTGTTTACAACAGTACTTTAAACAAATACCCTGTAAGTCCTGATAATTATGGTTTTGATGCCTTGCGTTACAACATGTCTTCTACCAATATTTCCATACTTACGTATTTGAAGGATCCTCGTGTATTTTTAATTGCTGAACCAGCAGGTGCAAAATTGAAGGCGGGTTCTGGTTATACCGATTTTAACTCGTTTGTGGGTGCAGATGCCAATCAGGATTTGGCGGACATGTCTACTAAAATGCAGGTAAGTAATGGTGGTGATTATTTGAATGGTGAGTATTCTTTGTACAATCGTTATCGTTGGTATCGCACTTTTGTTGCTGAGCCTTGTATTCAAGTGGGGTATTCTGAAATGTGTTTCAATATCGCTGAAGCGGCTCACCGTGGCTGGATCTCAGAAAGTGCTTCTGACTGGTACGAAAAAGGAATTAAAGCTAGTTTTGCATTTTATGGTATCAACAATGGTTCGGTAGATGTATATGCTTTCAGAAACGGTGGTTCACCTACCAACGCGGCTGACTACATCAAGAATACCTACAATTTTGATGAAGCGGCTTACTTCAATCAGCCGGTAGTAAAATATGCAGGTGCAAACGATAATGGTTTAAGACAGATTATTTCTCAGAAATACCTTTCATTCTTCCAAAACAGTGGTTTGGAAGGGTATTACAACTATCGTAGAACTGGGTTCCCTACGTTTTCTATCAACGGACCTGGAACAGGAAATAGCGGTTTGATTCCTAAACGCTTCCAGTATCCAGCCAGCGAAAGAACTAATAACGCAGCAAGTTGGAAAGCAGCTGTGGATGCGCAATTTGCAGGTAAAGATGATATCAATGCCGAAATGTGGTTATTAAAGTAATTTATTTTTTTAAATTATAGTAGTAAGGGAGGTTGAAAGAAATTTTGACCTCCTTTTTTTAATTAAATTAGGGTGGAAATCGTAGAAATTATAAAAGAATTATACATCTCGAAGGGTAATTTGAATTACGGAGAAAATGTAACGCAAATCGAACATGCAATCCAGTGCTGGACGCGGGCTTGGGAGTCTAAATCGGATCCAGAAATGCGAGTAGCGGCATTTTTGCACGATATCGGACATTTGTATTACGATGAATCTAAAATAGATGGTGGTGACATGCAGCATGAAAAATTAGCTGCAAGATTGCTCGCCGATTGGGGCTTTTCCGATAAAATTGTTCGATTGGTAGATTCGCATGTTTGGGCCAAGCGCTATTTGGTTACCAACGAGCCGTATTATATCAATAGACTGTCCGCTGCCAGTTTAAGCAGCTTAATGAAGCAAGGGGGATTAATGAGTGAAGATGAAAGTCAATACCATAGACAGTTACCGTATTTTTCGGATTGTCTGCAATTGCGTCGTTGGGATGACGAAGGAAAGCGAATCGACATCGATTCGGAAATACCAGAACAAGTATGGCACGATATAAACTATTGCTTAGAAAATTATCCTCCGTATTCGGGATTCTAACCTTATCCAACGTTTAATGGGATAGGTGAATTTATAAGTAATGGGTAAAGTAGAAACGGGTATCGTATTTCGATACCCGTTTTTTATTTTGTTATCGATTCTACGCATTCTTCGGCCATTCCCCAGCCTAATGTCATGCCTGCTCCGCCTGGCCCATTGGCAAGAAAAACGCCCGGTTGTATTTGTTCAAACCATTCGCTTTTGCCGTTAGTTAATTTCAAGTATTGTCCCGTCCAGCGTTGCGCTATTCCAAAATGAATGGGTTGAATTACGCGCTGCATATAGTCTAAGATACTCTGGTCTACGGTATCGGACTGGAAGGGGTCGTGGTGCATACCATAATGGTGGGAATCTCCAATTGTCAACTGACCGTTGGGATTCTGAGAAACCAACAGATGTACACCGTTTTGTAATTGTAAGGGGAATTCGTTTTCGCAATAGTTTTTGTACTCATCCATGGATTTACATACCTCATACGAAGGGTAGTGTAAAAAACTCAGTCCCGCGCACAATGCGGGAATGGTGTCACTGATGGGATGACTTCGTAGCATATTTAAGCTGGAAATAGTGATGGGTGCGGCATTGAAAATATCGGGAAATAATAATTGCGTTTCGTAACCACTAGCTAATATGGTGATATCTCCTTGGTATTTGGTTCCATAATTACAGGTTAGGGTATTGCCCTCACATCGTACAATGGTAGTATTGAAATGAAAATTTACATTGTATTTACGATGCAGATATTCGGGGATTTCACGGATGGCAGTTCTGGCTTCAACGATAATTTCGGTTGGACTGAATAATGCACCACGTACAAACTGTTTATTGATAAATGGCACCAAGGATTGAACTTGGGAAAGTGTGTAAAATTCCAAATCGGGTCTCGCGGCCTTTTCCTCATCGTAAAATTCTTGTCCCATACTAATTTCGATCGGATTGCACAGCAACTGCAGGGAACCAGATTCTTTGTACCATATTTTAGCATCGTCACATACTTCTTTCCATATTTCGCGAGTGCGCATGGCTCGGTTGAGTAAGCCGTTTTTATGTTGACCGATGGGCCATACCATTCCGAAATTTCGGATGGACGACCCCGTAGGTTTTTCGCTGCGTTCAAAAACATTCACCGTATATCCTTTGATGGCAAAAGCTCTGGCGAATGCCATTCCAAGTATTCCGGATCCGATGATATTTACAGATTTCGTCATGAGTGTTTGTTTTTATTTATTTGGTAACAATATCGAATAGGCAACAGTGAAATTAAAAGCACGGCGATACTGCCCCAAGTAAGTAGTTGTTCAAAGATGGGGAGCCATTGTACGGCTGATTTGTTTTGAAACAAGGCAATGGACATCACGATAATGGATGCCAAATACCCCGTTGAATCTGCCGAATACATCAAGAAACCGCAGTTCCCTGGTGTGTTTCGGAAACCAATAATCCGATTCATAATGCTGATATTTATAAGAATATATCCCGCATACATTCCCAGCCCTGATAATAGTACTAAATAACTACCAGAAAGGTTATGATTTTTATATAAATAGAGGGTGATTAGGTTAAGTAGACCACCGCATGCAGCAATCACAAAGGTGAGTTGAATGGCTTTTAAGTGGTTTTTAATCAGGGAAATAAAGGGTATGCCGGCAAGAAGAATCAGGGTAATAAGGGTTTCGTATTGTGCAATGTTTTTACCACTATAATTATGACTTTCGGCTAACAACTCCGCATTGAAATTGTCTCGAAAATCACGTAAAAAAGTGAGCACGGCATAGATTAAGATGGCGGGAATTAAAAATTGTATATTCTCCTTAAAAAAGGTTTTTCTTTCCAATTTGTTAAGCTCAATTCGAGGGGCATTCCTCAAGGTTTCTTCGGGAGTAGGTTTCGGTGTTTTATCTAAGAAATATGAAACAATGGAAGCCAGTATGCAAGCTATGGCTGAAAGCGTTGCCGCCGCATTTACCGCAGGCATTTGAAAATGATCTTGCAATTCCAAAGCAGCGTATTTTACAAAACCAGAGGAAAATACAAAAGTACAAGCCAACATCGCCCCAATAAATTCAGTAAGATCTCTGCCTTCTACGTAGCTAAAAACGATGCCCCAAACTATTCCCAGCGGGAAACCGTTGGCAAACATTAGCAGCGGCCATATACTTAAAGGAGTAAAGGGTAGAAGCCACAAGGGGATAGAGGCGGAAAATAATAATGTAATTAATTGGCTGCGTCTATTGCTGCGTTTTAGTTGACCGATCCACCCAATTCCAAAAAACTTACTCAATGTATACCCCAATAATTGAGCCATCACCATCCAACTTTTGATATTCCAACCCCAGAGAGTTTCTGCGTAGATAAACCCAGCAAACGGTTTGCGAATAGCATACATGCAGGAGTAGGTTGCAAATGCTACTAAACCCAGTAATATCGCGGTAATTACCTTGGATTTCATGCGCTGGTTTTTTTAGGAGTTGACCAGTAGTTGTTGTTGAGTATATTTTGTTCGTGGGGATTTACGAACTGCAAAGGGCATTTTAATTTTAGTAATAGGTGGTCGATTTCTGCAAAACCTAAATTTATTTCGTTCGCAAAATGTGCATCGGAACTCTTAATACAAGGAATTCCTTCGCTGGATAGATATTCTAGAATTTTGGTTCCAGGATAGGGGAGAGATCGATTTAGATAATAAATGGGTCTCGAATTAATTTCCACCAAGTCTGTTCCATTGTAGAAATTTTTAAAAATTTCAATGATGCTTTGCTCAAACCATGTTTGAAGGGGTTTGAACGCATCCATTTTACTCGCGTTGATTATGATTTTGTCCAAATGGCCCAAGATTTTTTGGCAAGGGGATCGAAATTTGAACAACTCCTCAATGCCATTCAAGTAATCCGTTAACAAGGATTTCAAGTTCTTGTTGTACAATTCATGCAATCGGCAGAATTGCGCAAAGTCGCCATCGATTTCTAGGTAACCCCCAATTTCATGCTTGGGCATGGGATTAGCTAAATAATGAACGCTAGCGATAATATAATCGGCATTCACCACTTCTTTAAACTCCAATGCCGGAAAACCTTTGCCCGGAATGTAATCTATTTCCCAACCGCTATACAGGGCTATTTCTTTCTCGAAATGTAATTTAAGGGCTTTGATTTCCTTGGTGTATGCTTGAACGAGGTTGCGTTTCATAGACCAAGAGGATGGAAATGGAAGCGGCGCATGCGAACTGAATCCAAGGTATTCCCATTTTAAATCCAATGCCGCTTTGATGATAGCAATCGGTTCGGAACCACCATCGCAGTAATTGGTATGGGTGTGCAGATTCATGTGCTACGATAGTCGGACATAGATGTTTAATTGAAATGTTGGAATTGTTATTGAATTTCTAATTTTCAAAATATTTTCAACCCAATCGGCCAGGTTGTTGAATTATAACTTATTGTTTGTTAATAATTTGTTGCCATATAACTGTAAACATTATGGTAACAATGAATTGAAGATTCTATAAACGAATTACTTCGGTTTTCGTTCTAATATGCAAGAACTATGGCCAAGCAAAAAGTTAACGCAAATCGAAAAATTTTTGTATTAGATACTTCGGTAATTCTTTACGATCACCAAGCTATTTTGCAATTTGACGAACACGACGTAGCCATACCCATTTCGGTATTGGAAGAATTGGATTCCTTTAAAAAAGGGAACGATACCTTAAATTTTGAAGCCAGGCAATTTATTCGATACGTAGATACTATTTCGGCGGGTACGGCTCTTAGTGATTGGATATTGTTGAAGGAACACAGTCCATCCAGTTTTTGTGTAATCATGAATGAGGCCGGCGAAAAAGAAAAGGATGCAGTTCGGGTTTTTGACGATAAAAAAGCAGATCATAGAATTATAAATGCCGCACTAAATATGCAGCGGAAGTATCCTCAAAGACGCGTGGTTTTGGTTACAAAGGATATTAATTTACGATTAAAGGCAAGATCGTTGGATTTACCGGCTGAGGATTATGAAACGGGGAAGATCAAAGATGTAGAAGGGTTGTACAAAGGGATCAAACAGATTGATTTGGACACGGATTTGTCCATTACTCAGTTGCACCAAACGGGTAGGATACCGTCTTCGGATTTATTGGATAAAAAACCCTATAGCAATACCTATTTTATCGTTAAAAATCACCGCAGTTCTACCTTAGCCTATTACAATTCCGAAGAGGATATGTTGGAAAGAGTTGAAAAACGGACAGCCTACGGAATTAAACCAAAGAATGCGGAACAGACCTTTGCAATGCATGCTTTATTGAATCCAGCAGTGCAATTGGTTACCATACAAGGGGTTGCGGGTACGGGAAAAACGCTGCTCGCTTTGGCGGCAGCGTTGGAGCAAAGAAGCAATTTTCGACAAATTTTCCTTGCTCGACCCATCGTACCATTAAGTAATAAAGATATAGGATTTTTGCCGGGTGATATCAAACAGAAAATTAACCCCTACATGGAACCGTTATGGGATAATTTGAAATTTATTCAAAATCAATTCAATGAGAATTCAAAGGATTTTAATAAAATAAAAGATCTGGTTGATAACGAGAAGTTATTGGTAACACCCTTGGCCTATATTCGGGGTAGAAGTTTATCCCATATCATGTTTATTGTGGACGAAGCCCAGAATTTAACACCGTTAGAAGTGAAGACAATCATTACGCGAGCGGGAGAAGGAACGAAGATCATCTTTACGGGCGATATTCATCAAATCGATACACCTTATCTAGACGCTCAATCCAACGGGCTTTCCTACTTGATTGATCGATTGAAAGGCCAGTCCCTCTATGCACACATTACCTTAGAGAAAGGGGAGCGTAGTGGTTTGGCAAATATCGCCAATCAGTTATTATAAATGAGTTTACGTAACTAAACCTTTCCGTTATGGCAGTTTAAGTCACAGCATTGACTGTTGGCGTTATAATACTTAACCGCTATTTATGACTAATTCCTGAAACGAAGAAGTTGATTACCGGTTCTAAATTAGCAACAATTTGAGTGTAAGGGGCAGTTCTTAATTCTTCGTAGGTCTGTGCACCCGTTAAAACACCGATATTAAATCCACAACCGGCGGAAAAGCCTTCGTATAAGTCGCTTACGGTATCGCCAATTTTCATTACATGGTGAGAATATTGGGTGTTCGTAAGTTGCATGGCCTTGTGAATCATGTTGGGATGGGGTCTTCCCAATTCCACTTCGTCCGATCCTATATAACCGTCAATTACTTTTGAGAGTTGCAAAGTGTTCACTATGGTAGTAGCCACGTTTCTCTCAAAACCCGTATTTAAGTAAATTTTCGTGTTGAATTTTCTCATTGTGGCGAATAATTCGGCCGTGTAAGGCATCAAGGAAATATTGTTGGGGTCTTTGTATAACTCATTCAATTCCTGATTGAAATAATTAACTAAACGGGTAATAGTTTCAGTATCAGAAGGTGCACCAGCAATAGAGCAAAGCGTTTGAAATGCCGTATTTTTCGGAATTCCCATTACTTGATCCGCATCCCGTTTGGTAATGCTTACATTCAATAGGTTTTGCATGGCATTGATGGCCGCTTGTTGAACCAATCCACCGTCATTGATGGTTGTGCCTGCCATGTCTAAAACTGCTAATTTTGGTTGCATGGTTCAAATCAATCGCTGCAATGGTAGTACATTGTTATTGAGAGGTTAAATATTGGTTAATGTTGTTGAATTAAACTGGGGGTAACTTTACGGAAATACAGAATATAGAAGTTTGGAGTATGGATTACTTCGAAATGAACGTAGGAATATTGTGGGCCGATAGCCAGTACACCCCTTGGAAAGAAAATATTGATTTGTCAACGGTTGAACGCATGGGAGCGTCTTTGTTGGAAATAGGATGCTCGGTTACCATCATACATATGGAGGAATTAACTACCGAGTTTGCGGAACGATTAAAAGGATTCGATGTGCTATTGAATATGTGTTATGGTTATCTCGAACATTCCCAAGCCGATGTGGCGTTTTGGTTAGACTTGAATCGAGTTAAGCATCTTTCATCTTCGGGAAAAAGTCAGCAGCAAGCGGGTAATAAATTAAAAGTGGAACACATGTGCATGGATCTAAATATACCGGTTCCTGTATCGTTGGTTTCGCCCGAAGAAGTGATTTTCTCCTATTATTACATAGCAAAACCCATTCAAGGTGGATGTCATCGGGGTATAGAAATTGTCCCTGGTGAAATTGTTATGGATAATTGGAATTATTGGAGAAAGAATGGTTTTATCATTCAGCCGTATTTAACCGGTAGAGAATTTACCGTTGGGGTTATGCCTAATGCGCTTGGAAATCACTTTGAAGCTTCCGAACCCATTGAAATCGTGCCATTCCCAGAGCGTGATATTTATATCGCCGGACAGAGTTTTGGTAGTACCCAACGTTTAGTAAAACCGGAAGTAGAACCAGAAATAGCGAGTAAATTGAAGGAAATCGCGTTAAAAGCGCACAGAATGTTGCATCTGGAATATTACAGTCGTTGTGATTTTCGATACCACAATGGAACCTGCTATTTGTTGGATGTGAATACCATGCCCAATATGCATCCTCGATTGAGTATGTACCCTGCTATGTTGCAAGAATCTGGAATAGCAATGAGCGAATTTATGGCCAGAGTGCTTCGCAGATTTCGATTATTGGAATATGGGAAAACCATGGCAGACGAATTAGTGATGCACGAACTTCAAAAAAATTAACGTTTGTAGATTATTTGTATGTAAATGATTCTGTTTGGGGTTGGTAAATTCGAAAGGAATGGAAACTGAATTTACATCCACGGAATTGCAGATGAACAAGTAAAAAAAGGAATAAAAAGTAGTGGAGAGTTTTTGGGTTGAAAAGGGATCTGCAATTGCAGGTCCTTTTTTATTATTTCAAATTGTGGTAGACGTTTTGTACGTCATCGTCCCCTTCAAGGCGCTCGATAAGATCCAACACTTCTTGTGCTTGTTCGTCTGTAAGGTCAACGTAGGTATTCGGGATGTATTGTAATTCCGCGGTAGCGACCTCAATTCCCATATCTTCCAATGCTTTACCCATCGAACCATAGGAAACGAAGTCGGTGTACACATAAATTTCTTCCTCGTCCACGGCCAAATCTTCGCAGCCATGGTCGATCAATGAAAATTCAAATTCTTCAATATCCATGCCTTTCAACGCGGATGTATTGATTTTGAAAACTCCTTTTCGTGTGAAAATAAAATCCAAGGAACCGGTTTTTCCCATGGCTCCGCCGCCCTTATTAAAGTGCATGCGGATGTTGGCAACGGTACGGGTGTTGTTATCGGTAGCGGTTTCAACCAAGATGCCTACACCGTGAGGGCCGTAACCTTCAAATCGAACCTCTTCATAATCGCCTTCGCCTTTGGTGGTGGCGCGTTTAATGGCTGCATCCACGCGATCCTTGGGCATGTTTACACTCTTGGCGTTTTGTATCGCGGTGCGTAAACGGGGGTTGTAATCGGCATTGGGACCGCCTTGCTTAACGGCGATGGCAATCTCTTTTCCTAAACGGGTAAACTGCTTGGCCATGCGGTCGAACCGCGCAAACATTTTGTGTTTTCGTTTTTCAAAAATCCTTCCCATAAAAGTGCAAAGATACGCTATTTTGGACAGGTTAGGCAGTGCCGGTCTTTGGCGGGGAAATGCGCTTTAATCGGAATTTCAAATTCAGGATTTGTAGGATCGTTGCAAATAATACCAATGCTGTAATTAGAATATCCTTTTTTCGTGACGGTATCGAAAATTACTTTTACCATCATCGACTCACCCGGCTGCAATTCTTTTTTCGGGGCTTTTACCGATATGCATCCGCAAGAGGGATCCATGTTGTAAATTTTGAGCAATTGTTTTCCGGTGTTGGTGAATTTTATTTCGGTGGTGATTACGTCTCCGGCCTCGGAAATCATCCCAAAATTATGTTCTTTTTTATCTAAGACTAACTTGGGTTGTTTGGCCAATTGGGAAGCCGAATATTTAGGGAAAAATTGTTTGCGTGAAAACGTGACGAATACCGATCCGTAGGGTAGGGCTGGACTGCTTGTATTCATAGGGATTTCGAAGGTTCCGAAACCGTAGTAGTTGATTTTTCTGCCGTCGATGGCAACTTGTACTTTTCCCCGTTCTTGAGGTTCCAAGGTAGTTGGCCATTGTAATATCTTAATGTAGGGGGGCAAAATACCTGGATCCAATGCGAAAATATTTATAGCAGAAGGTGTTTCGTTTGTGACAAACAACGATTGGGTATCGATTCGATTATCGTACAACGGTGAAAAACTCAAAGCCGGTTTTGAAAAAGTTACTTTGCCGTAGTTGTATTTAATTTCGGTATTGGATTGTAGGTCCGTGTTTTCGCGGTATACATCGCCGGAGATATCCAGAAATACCATAGGACTTTCGAGTGAGTTGGAATACACGGTAATGGATTTGGTAAAGGTCCCTAATCGGTTGGTAGTTTCGTATCGTGCTGTAACGTAGCCTTGTTCCCCGGGTTTAACAGTATCGGTGCTCCATTCCGGTGTGGTGCAACCGCAAGAAGTTTCTACTTTATTAAGTACTAACGGCGCATTTCCAGTATTGGTGAATCCAAATTTATGGCTGGCGAATTTGATGTTTTCATTGATTGGGCCAAAATCAAAGCGGGTATGGTCGAACGATATTTGGGCGCCTTTTGGTTTTGCAGCATTTCGAGCTACGGGATTTTGTGCGGTAAGGTTAGTTGCATTTATTAGAGCTATTATTAAGGTTAGTCCAAGATTTCGAAAAGAAATTGGGGCGATTTTTGATATAATTGGTAACATCATGGAGTAATAGTTGGTGTTCTTGATAGTTTTAACGAATTTTACAAAATTAATACCAAAGCGAAGCAAAGTGGCGTAAATAATGACGAAAGCATGGATAAAAGGTTGCTTTTGGTAGAAATTTAGCGGTGTATCGGCAAGGTGTAAACCCCAAATGCAGAAAAACATTGAATTTTTTTGAGAAAGGGGTTGATTATGAAAAAAAATAAGCTTAATTTTGCCGTCCTTTTTAGGAAATATATGCCTACCATTCAACAGTTAATTAGAAAAGGTCGCCAGGAAACCGTATGGAAGAGTAAGTCTCCTGCGCTCGATTCTTGTCCCCAGCGCAGAGGTGTTTGTACACGTGTATATACTACCACTCCCAAGAAGCCTAATTCGGCTTTGCGCAAGGTTGCTCGTGTTCGTTTGTCGAACGGAAAGGAAGTGAATGCTTACATCCCTGGCGAGGGTCACAACTTGCAGGAGCACAGTATCGTATTGGTACGTGGTGGCAGGGTGAAGGATCTTCCTGGAGTACGTTATCACATTGTACGCGGTGCGTTGGATACTGCGGGTGTTGAAGGACGTAATCAACGCAGAAGTAAATACGGAACTAAGAAGCCTAAGAAAAAATAAGGAATTTAAGAGATGAGAAAGTCGCGCGCTAAAAAACGCATATTATTGCCAGACCCCAAGTTCAACGATACGATGGTATCTCGTTTTGTGAACGGAATGATGTACGATGGCAAAAAGTCCTTGGCATATACAATCTTCTATGATGCGATTGATATCGTTGAGAAGAAGGTAACAGAAGAGCCAGGTATTGAAACCTTCCGCAAAGCCTTAAACAACGTTATGCCTGCTGTAGAAGTAAAGGCTCGTCGTGTGGGTGGTGCTACCTTCCAGATTCCAATGGAAGTGCCTCAGCGTCGTAAAATTGCTGTAGGGATGAAGTGGATGATTGGTTATGCTCGTAAGCGTAACGAGAAATCCATGGCTGAGAAGTTGGCTGGTGAAATTTTGGCTGCATCTCGTAATGAAGGTTCCGCGGTTAAGAAAAAAGAAGATACACACAAGATGGCTGAAGCTAACAAAGCTTTCGCACACTTTAGAGTTTAATTAGTTTCAGTTAGAATAAGTCATGTCACGCAATTTAGCATTAACCCGAAATATTGGTATCGCTGCTCACATCGATGCTGGTAAAACCACAACCACCGAACGTATCCTTTATTATGCGGGTGTAAACCACAAAATAGGTGAAGTACACGACGGTGCTGCTACTATGGACTGGATGGCCCAGGAGCAGGAAAGAGGTATTACCATCACCTCCGCAGCTACTACCGTATTCTGGAACTACAATAAAGAAAGATATCAGATTAATATTATCGATACCCCAGGTCACGTAGACTTTACCGTTGAGGTAAATCGTTCTTTGCGTGTATTGGACGGATTGGTGTTTTTGTTTAGCTCTGTAGACGGTGTTGAGCCTCAGTCTGAGACCAACTGGCGTTTGGCAAACAATTACAATGTTCCTCGTATCGGTTTTGTAAATAAAATGGATCGTGCCGGTGCCGACTTCTTAAACGTTGTTAGCCAAGTTCGTTCTATGTTGGGTAGTAATGCAATTCCTTTGCAGTTACCTATCGGTGCTGAAGATCAGTTCCGCGGTGTGGTTGACTTAATCAACTTCCGTGGTATGATTTGGAATGAATCCGATCAGGGAATGACTTATGAGACTGTAGATATTCCTGCCGACATGATGGAAGATGCATTAATGTATCGCGAAAAATTGTTGGAAGCTGTATCTGAGTACGATGATAAATTGATGGAGAAGTTCTTTGAAGATCCAAGCTCCATTTCAGAAAGAGAAATATTGGACGCATTGCGTCCAGCGGTAATTGATATGAAGATCGTTCCTATGATGTGCGGTTCTTCTTTCAAGAACAAAGGGGTTCAAACCATGTTGGATATGGTAATGGAATTGATGCCTTCTCCAATGGATAGAGGCGGTGCAATGGGTACTCACCCTGACACTGGCGAAGCTATTCAGTGGAAGCCCGATTACAATTCTCCTTTTGCTGCTTTGGCATTTAAAATCGCAACGGATCCTTACGTAGGTAGATTGTGTTTCATCCGCGTTTACTCAGGTAAATTGGATGCGGGTTCTTATGTACAGAACATGCGTTCAGGAAACAAAGAGCGTATTTCCCGTTTGTTCCAGATGCACGCTAACAAACAGAATCCAGTAGATGTATTGGGTGCTGGTGATATCGGAGCAGCGGTTGGTTTTAAAGATATTAAAACGGGTGACACGTTGTGTTCCGAAAATAATCCCATCGTGTTAGAATCTATGGTATTCCCTGAGCCTGTAATTGGTTTGGCGATTGAGCCTAAAACTCAAGCGGATTCTGATAAGTTGGGTAATGCATTATCGAAATTGTCTGAAGAGGATCCAACATTCCGCGTTCATACCGATCAAGAGACAGGTCAAACCATCATCTCCGGTATGGGTGAATTGCACTTGGAAATCATTTTGGATCGTTTGAAGCGTGAATTTAAAGTTGAATGTAATCAGGGTGCTCCTCAGGTTGCATACAAAGAGGCGATTACACGTAAATATACTCACAGAGAAGTTTACAAGAAGCAGACCGGTGGTAGAGGTAAGTTTGCCGATATCCAATTTGAACTAGGTCCAGCAGATGAAGATTTCGTAGGTGATTATCAGTTTGTAAATGAAATCGTTGGTGGTTCTATTCCTCGTGAATTTATCCCATCGGTAGAAAAAGGATTTAAAGCTGCCATGGTGAATGGAGTATTGGCTGGATATCCGGTAGATAGAATTAAAGTTCGTTTGTTTGATGGTAGTTTCCACCCGGTTGACTCCGATTCGCTTTCTTTTGAAGTTGCGGCTCGTCAAGGATACCGCGAAGCAGCTAGAAACTGTGGACCTATTTTGTTGGAACCAATCATGAAGTTAGAAGTTGTTGCTCCTCACGAGAACAGCGGTGATGTAATGGGTGATTTGAACAGAAGAAGAGGTCAGTTGGAAGGTATTGACGAACGTGCTGGTTCTCAGGTAATTAAAGCAAAAGTTCCTTTGAGTGAGATGTTTGGTTATGTAACTACATTGCGTACCATCACTTCGGGTCGTGCGAATTCTTCTATGGAGTTCTCTCACTACACCGAAACCCCAAAGAGCATTGCAGATGAAGTATTGAAAAAGGTAAACGCCGCTAAATAATAAGAAAATGGTAAGCCAGAAGATTAGAATAAAGTTAAAGTCGTTTGATCACAATTTGCTCGACAAATCAGCCGAGAAAATCGTGAAGGCGGTGAAAGCAACCGGAGTGGTAGTAAGTGGACCTGTTCCATTGCCTACTCGTAAGAAGATTTTCACGGTATTGCGTTCACCCCACGTAAATAAAAAGGCCAGAGAGCAGTTCCAATATTGCACTTACCAGCGTTTGATCGACATTTTCAACGGTTCTACAAAGACTGTAGATGCGTTAATGAAGATTGAATTGCCTAGCGGTGTTGAAGTAGAAATTAAATTGTAAGGAGAAATCGTCATGAATGGTATAATAGGAAAAAAATTGGGTATGACTAGCCTGTACAATGCGGATGGTAAGCGTGTAGCTTGCACCGTAATTGAGGCGGGACCATGTGTTGTAACCCAGGTTAAATCTGAGAGTAAAGATGGCTACAAGGCCGTACAGATAGCTTTCGGTGATAAGAAAGAAAAGCATACCAATTCCGCTGAGAAGGGTCACTTTGCAAAAGCAAACACTACAGGTAAGCGTGAAGTTATTGAGTTCCGTGATGCAGACATTGCTAACATCGGTGACGTATTGGACGTTACCATGTTTGAGGCAGGTGAGTTTGTAGACGTAGTAGGGACTTCAAAGGGTAAAGGTTTTCAGGGTGTTGTAAAGCGTCATGGTTTTGCCGGTGTGGGTGAATCTACTCACGGTCAGCACAACCGTTTGCGTGCTCCTGGATCTATCGGTGCTTGTTCTTTCCCAGCGCGTGTTTTCAAAGGCATTCGTATGGCAGGTAGAACTGGTGGTAACCGTGTTAAGACCCAGAACTTAGAAATATTGAAAGTGGATACCGAAAAGAATCTTTTGGTAGTAAAGGGTGCGATACCTGGTCATAATGGTTCAACGGTAATTATTGAGCGTTAATAGTATGGAATTTAAAGTATTAAACAAGCAAGGTGCTGAAACTGGTAGAACCGTTAGCTTAAATGCCGAAGTTTTCGGTATTGACCCTAACGACCATGCTATTTACCTAGATGTAAAACAGTATTTAGCGAATCAGCGTCAGGGTACGCACAAAACAAAGGATCGTACCGAGATTCACCGTTCAACGCGTAAGTTGTTCCGTCAAAAAGGTACCGGTGGAGCGCGTCACGGTTCTTTGAAATCTGGTATTTATGTGGGTGGTGCTCGTATTCACGGTCCAAAACCACGTGATTATTCTTTCAAATTGAACAAGAAATTAAAGCGTTTGGCTCGTTTGAGCGCTTTGTCTTATAAAGCTCAAAATCAGGCGATTGTTGTAGTGGAAGATTTCGATATGTCCGCACCAAAAACATCTGAATTTGTAGCAATGTTGAAGGCGTTGAATGTAACAGGAAGAACATTGTTCGTTACACCAGAACTTCAAAAGAATGTAGTTTTAAGTGGCAGAAACATCGAAGGGAACACCATTATGCGTGCAACCGACTTGAATACTTATCAAGTGATGAAAGCCCATTCATTAATTTTAACAGAAAAATCAATCTCCAAAATCGAGGAGGCACACAGCAAATGATACTGAAAAAGCCATTGATTACCGAGAAAATGACTGCTATCATGGACAAAGGTGGCAAGTACGGTTTCGTTGTTGACCATAAGGCCAGCAAAGACGAAATCAGAACAGCAATCGAAGAGTTCTATGGAGTGGAAGTTGACACGGTAAACACCATGATCCAACGGGGGAAAGCGCGCAGAAATCGCCGCACAGGCCAAATCTCCGGTTATACTAACAAGTATAAGAAGGCCATTGTAACTTTAAAAGAAGGTTTTAACATAGACTTTTACGAAAACATCTAATCATGGCAGTACGTCGTTTAAATCCGATCACACCGGGACAGCGCTTTCGCGTAGCCAACACCTTCGCTGAAATTACTACAGCGAAGCCCGAGAAATCGTTATTGGCTCCTATAAAGAAGTCCGGTGGTAGAAATAACCAAGGTCGTACGACCATGCGTTATATTGGTGGTGGTCACAAGCGCCGCTATCGTATCATTGATTTCAAAAGAAGTAATTTTGGAATCGTTGGTGAAGTTATCTCAGTTGAATATGATCCTAATAGAAGTGCATTTATTTCTTTGGTTCAATTTGGCGATGAGAAACGTTATATCTTAGCTCCAAATGGAATTAAGGTTGGACAAAAAATTCAACAAGGTCCAGGATCAGCTCCAGAAATTGGTAATGCTTTACCATTGAGCGAGATTCCTTTGGGTTCCTTGATTCATAACATCGAATTACAACCTGGTCAGGGTGGTAAGATTTGCAGAAGTGCAGGTTCTTATGCTCAATTGATGGCTAGAGAAGGTAAATATGCTGCAATCAAATTACCAAGTGGTGAAAGCCGTTTAATTTTGGCAAGTTGTATTGCAACAGTTGGAACTGTGAGTAACAGTGAACACAGCCAAGAGCGTAAGGGTAAGGCCGGTCGTTCAAGATGGTTGGGTATCCGTCCTCGTACTCGTGCAACTGCGATGAACCCTGTGGATCACCCAATGGGTGGTGGTGAGGGCCGTAACAAAGGTGGACAGCCAAGATCTAGAAATCTTATCTATTCACAAGGTCAGAAGACCCGCGCACCGAAGAAGGCGTCAAGTAAGTTTATCATTGAGAAAAGAAAGTCTAAACGCAATAAGTAATAGTCAGAGGTAATTATGGCAAGATCCATTAGAAAAGGCCCATTTGTAGACGTTAAGTTGAACCGTAAGGTTACAACCTTGAATGAGGCAAATAAGAAATCCGTGGTAAAAACCTGGTCTAGAAGAAGTTTAATTATTCCTGACTTTGTTGGTCATACTTTCGCAGTTCACAACGGAAACAAATTTATTCCTGTTTATGTAACAGAGAATATGGTTGGACATAAATTGGGAGAATTTGCTCCTACTAGAACATTCAAAGGACACGGTAAATAAGAAAGAACATGGAAGCAAAAGCAATTTTGAGAAACTGTCCGTTGAGCCCTCGTAAGATGAGGTTAGTAGCCGACGCAGTAAGAGGTCAGCGTGTTGAACGTGCCTTGAATATTCTTCAGTGGAACCAAAAACCAACCTACGCAATCTACATTGCAAAATTGATCAAGAGCGGCATCGCTAACTGGGGTCAAATCAATGCAGGTGAGCGTATTGAAGACAGTGAATTGTATGTAAAGACAATCATGGTAGACGGTGGCCTAGTGATGAAGCGTTTAAGAACTGCTCCTCAAGGTCGTGGATACAGACAGAGAAAGCGCTCTAATCATGTTACAGTGGTTATAGACAGTCTAAAGAATCAACAAACAACTAACGAATAATAAAGGACGGTATATCACATTATGGGACAAAAAGTTAACCCGATAGGATTGCGTTTAGGTATCATCCGTGGATGGGACTCCAACTGGTATGGTGGAAAGGACTACGGAGATAAGCTGGCGGAAGACGAGAAAATCCGCAAATATTTGCGCGTGCGCATTTCCAAAGGAGGAATAGCGAAGGTAGTAATCGAAAGAACCTTAAAGCGCATTACTCTTACGATCCATACGAGCCGTCCGGGTATCGTTATTGGAAAGGGAGGCGGAGAAGTTGATGCTATCCGCGAAGAAATCAAGAAAATCACAGGTAAAGATGTTCAAATTAATATCAGTGAGATTAAACGTCCAGAGTTAGATGCTCGTTTGGTTGGTGAAAACATCGCTCAGCAAATCGAAAATCGTTTCTCTTACAAGCGTGCTATTAAGAATGCAATTCAAGGCACTATGAAAATGGGTGCTGATGGAATCAAAGTTCGTATTAGCGGTCGTTTGAATGGCGGTGAGATTGCTCGTTCTGAAATGTATAAAGAAGGAAGAACTCCTTTGCATACGTTGCGTTCGAATATCGATTACGCTTTAGTAGAAGCTCAGACCGTTTATGGTAAAATAGGAATCAAGGTTTGGTTGTGTAAGGGTGAAATTTATGGTAAAGTAGATTTAGCTCCACAAGTTGAAACCGAAAGAAGAGGTAATAATTCGGGTGGTGGCCGCAATGATCGTCGTGACCGTGGAGGTAGAGATGATCGTAATCGCGGAAACAATAACCGTCCAAGAAGAAATAACGCATAAGGAGGTAAACAATGTTAAGTCCAAGAAGAACGAAATTTAGAAGACACCAGAAGGGAAGAGTTCACGGAATTGCCAGCCGAGGTCACTTGGTAAGTTACGGCAGTTTCGGATTAAAATCGATGGAACCCCATTGGATTACCGCTCGCCAGATTGAAGCAGCTCGTATTGCATTGACGCGTTATTTAAAGCGTGAAGGTCAGGTTTGGATTAGAATTTTCCCAGACAAGCCCGTTACAAAGAAGCCTGCGGAAGTACGTATGGGTAAAGGTAAGGGTGCACCTGAGTATTGGGTAGCAATCGTTAAGCCTGGAACTATTATGTTTGAAGTTGCTGGAGTACCTTTGGAGATTGCCAAAGAGGGTATGCGTTTAGCTGCTCAGAAGTTACCTGTAACTTGCAAATTTGTTGTACGTCCTGATTATAGCGAGGAGAACTAATTCATGAAATACCAAGATATACAAGCGCTAGGAAATAAAGAACTCGTAGAAAAATTCCGCGAGGAGAAGAAGCGTTTGCAAAAAATGAAATTTCAGAATGCGGTAGCTCAAATTGAGAGACCACACCAACTGAAAGAAGCGCGTAAAGAAGTTGCGCGTCTTTTAACTGAACTAAATGCGCGTCGCAGCAAATATGAAATGCAAGCGATGATGAATAAGATGAGTCAAAGCAACGAAAACTAATGGAAACAGTAAGAAACGCACGAAAAGAAATCATTGGGGTTGTGAGCAGCAGCAAGATGGATAAGACCATCGTTGTGAATGTGGTTCGCAGTGTTAAACACCCTAAGTATGGTAAATACTTCAAGAAGACGAAGAAATTTGTTGCTCATGACGAAGCCAATAGCTGTGGAGAGAACGACATCGTTCGTATCATGGAGACAAGACCCATGAGTAAAACCAAGCGTTGGAGATTAGTAGAAATCGTAGAAAAAGCTAAATAAGATGGTACAACAGGAATCAAGACTCAAAGTGGCCGATAACAGCGGCGCCAAAGAAGTTCTATGTATACGTGTATTGGGTGGCACAGGTCGCCGTTACGCTAGCGTAGGAGATAAAATCGTGGTATCTGTTAAATCTGCGATCCCAGGTAGCAACGTTAAAAAAGGATCCGTGTCAAAAGCGGTGGTTGTACGTGTGAAAAAAGAAGTTCGTAGACCGGATGGTTCATACATCCGTTTTGATGAGAATAGCTGCGTTTTGTTGAATAACAATGATGAGCCAAGAGGAACCCGTATTTTTGGACCTGTTGCTCGTGAATTGCGCGACAAGCAGTTTATGAAGATTGTATCACTTGCACCAGAGGTATTATAAAATGGCAACAAAGAACGAAACAAGAGTGAAGCTTCACGTAAAAAAAGGCGATACGGTTAAAGTTATTGCCGGAGATTCCAAAAACAAAACCGGAAAGGTATTGCGTGTATTGCGCACAACTAACCGCGCTATCGTTGAGGGATTGAATATGGTAACCAAGCACAGAAAGCCAACTGCGCAAAATACTCAAGGTAGAATCGATAAGATCGAAGCTCCTATTCATTTGAGTAACTTGCAGGTGGTAGTGAGTGGAACGCCAACCCGTATCGGTAGAAAATTGAACGACGCAGGCAAATTGCAGCGTTTTTCTAAGAAGTCCGGTGAATTTATTAAATAATAGAAAGAACGATCATGAGTTATATTCCAAGGTTACAAGCCAAATATAAAGAAGAAGTTGTGCCTGCAATGATGGAGAAATTTGCGTATAAAAATGTAATGCAGATTCCTCGTATTGAAAAAGTTGTATTAAACCAAGGTGTTGGTGCCGCAGTTAATGATAAGAAACTAGTAGACGCTGCTTTAGATGAGATGACAAAAATCTCTGGTCAGAAAGCGGTTGCTACCATTTCTAAGAAGGCGATTTCTAACTTTAAATTAAGAGAGAAAATGCCAATTGGTGCTAAAGTTACTTTGCGTAAAGTGCAGATGTACGATTTTTTAGATCGTTTGATCACTGTTTCTTTGCCTCGTGTGCGTGATTTTCAAGGGTTAGAAGTTCGTGGCTTTGATGGTCGTGGTAACTTTACCATGGGTATTACAGAGCAAATCATCTTCCCTGAAATCGATATCGATAAAGTGAACAAGATCACCGGTATGGATATCACCGTGGTTACTACGGCTGAAAATGATGAAGAGTGTTTAGAGTTGTTAAGAAACATGGGATTCCCCTTTAAAAAGAAATAATCAATGGCAAGAGAATCAATAAAGGCTAGGCAGCGCAAACGGGAAGCTATGGTTGCCCGTTATGCCGAGAAGCGCGCCAAATTAAAAGCTGAGGGAAATTACGATGCGTTGCAATTGTTGCCACGTAACGCTTCTCCAGTGCGTTTGCGTAACCGTTGTAAATTAACGGGTCGCCCAAGAGGTTATATGCGTACCTTTGGTATCTGCAGAAACCAGTTTCGTCAGTTAGCCAGTGATGGTAAAATCCCAGGTGTAACCAAATCCAGTTGGTAAAAGAATAAAGCAATGACAGATCCAATATCCGATTACTTAACCCGTTTGCGTAACGCTATCAAAGCGCATCATCGCATCGTAGAAATTCCTGCTAGCAATCTTAAGAAAGAGATCACTCGCGTATTATACGAAAAGGGTTATATTTTGAAATACAAATTCGAAGAAACTGCCAACAAGCAGGGAGTTATTAAAATTGCTTTGAAATATGGTAATAACCAAAAGACCAACGCCATAACCTCGTTAACACGTGTTTCTACACCCGGTTTGCGTCGTTACAGTGGTGCAACCGAGATGCCTCGCGTATTGAACGGTTTGGGTGTTGCTATCATTTCAACTAGCAAAGGAGTTATGACCGACAAAGAAGCCCGTACATTGGGTGTTGGCGGTGAAATTTTATGTTTCGTATCTTAATTAAAAAATTAAAATAAATGTCACGCGTAGGAAAAATGCCAATTGCCATTCCAGCAGGAGTTACTTTAACCCTGAACAATGGTACATTGGTGGCCAAAGGCCCCAAAGGAGAAGTGTCACAGAGTATCCATGAAGACATACAGATCATCATTGAGGATTCTGTTTTGACAGTAAATCGCCCAAGCGACAGCAAATTGCACAAGAGTTTACACGGTTTGTACCGTTCTCTAATTAACAATATGATTACCGGTGTAAGTGCTGGTCATAAAGTGGTGCAAGAGTTGGTAGGTGTGGGTTACAAAGTATCTAACCAAGGAAACGTTGTTGAATTCGTTCTTGGTTATTCCCACAAAATCATGATGGAAATTCCTTCCGAAATTAAAGTAGCAACAGAGACTTTGAAAGGTAAAAATCCAACATTAACTATGGAGTGTGCCGACAAGCAATTGTTGGGTCAGGTTGCTGCCAAAATTCGTTCGTTCCGTAAGCCTGAGCCTTACAAGGGTAAGGGTATTCGATTCGAAAACGAAGTATTGCGTAGAAAAGCCGGTAAATCAGCGTCTAAGAAATAAGGAGGAATTCGCATGTCTACTACATCAAACATTAAAAAAGGTCTTAAAAAGAATAAAATTAAGCGCAGAATCCGCGGTAAAATCAGCGGTACTGCCGAACGTCCAAGATTATCTGTTTTCAGAAGTAATGCAGATATCTATGTTCAGTTAATTAACGATAGCAATGGTACTACTTTGTGTGCAGCATCTTCTAGAGAAGCGGCAATAGCTACAGTAAAGGATACTAAAACTGCGAAAGCAGCGATTGTAGGTAAAACAATTGCAACTCGTGCATTAGCTGCAGGTATTACTTCCGTAGTTTTCGATCGTGGTGGTAACTTATACCATGGACGCGTTAAAAGTTTGGCCGAAGCAGCCCGTGAGGGAGGTCTTCAATTCTAATAGAACACAGCATGTCGAATAATAATTTAGTAAGAGTTAGACCCAGCGAACTTACCTTAACAGAGAAGGTAGTATCCATCAACCGAGTTGCGAAAGTGACGAAAGGTGGTAGAACGTTCAGCTTCACAGCATTAGTAGTTGTGGGTGATGGTAAGGGCATCGTGGGTCATGGATTAGGAAAATCTGGTGAAGTTACCGATGCAATCAATAAGGGTATTGAAGATGCGAAGAAGAACTTAATCAAGGTTCCTGTAATAAACGGTACGGTATCTCACGAGCAAATCGGTAAGTTTGGTGGAGGTTTCATTTTCTTGAAGCCAGCATCTCATGGTACTGGAGTAATTGCAGGTGGTGCAATGCGTGCTGTTTTGGAAAGTGCTGGTATTACAGACGTATTGGCAAAATCTAAAGGTTCATCCAATCCTCATAACGTGGTAAAAGCTACTTTTGACGCCTTGATCAAAATGCGTGATCCAATCACCGTTGCTCAAATGCGTGGAATTAGTATGAAAAAGGTGTTCAACGGATAATATTATAAATGATGGCAAAAGTAAAAATCACCCAGGTAAAAAGCGGAATTGGATATCCGAAGAATCAAAAAGCTACGTTGAAGGCTTTGGGATTAAGAAAGATGCATGCTAGTAGAACCATCGAGTTAAACGCTCAGTTGGAAGGCATGGTTCGTACAGTAAGTCATTTATTGAAAGTTGAAAACGCAGATTAAGTAAAATCAAATGAATTTAAGTAATTTAAAACCTGCTGCAGGTTCGGTTAAGAAAGCCAAGCGTATAGGCCGTGGTCAGGGTTCCGGTAAAGGTGGAACTTCTACAAAAGGTCATAAAGGTGCTCAGTCTCGTACCGGTTATAGTCGTAAAATTGGTTTCGAAGGTGGACAGATGCCTTTGCAACGTCGTATTCCAAAAGGTGGTTTCAAAAACATTAATCGTGTTGAGTACGCTGCTATCAACTTAGACGTATTGCAACAGTTGGCTGAGTCTTTGAACGTTACCAAAATCGACCATGCCTTATTAGTTTCTAAACACTTAGTAAGTAAGCGTGAACTAGTAAAAGTTTTAGGCCGTGGTGAAGTAAAATCCGGTTTAGAGGTACATGCGCACAAGTTCAGTGATACAGCGAAAGCTGCCATTGAAAAAGCCGGCGGAAGTGCTCACGAAATCGCTTAATAGCTAACTCATGAAGAAGCTGATAGATACATTAAAACACATTTGGTCCATCGATGATTTGCGCAAGCGTATTTTGTATACCTTGTTATTATTGGTGGTTTATCGATTGGGTTCGTTTGTAATTCTTCCTGGTATTGACAGTGAGGCCTTAGAAGGTTTAAATAGCGATACGAAGAAGAGTATTTTGGGATTGATTAACACTTTTGCAGGTGGAGCATTTGCAAGAGGTGCGATATTCGCTTTGGGTATCATGCCCTATATTTCGGCTTCTATCTTCATGCAGTTAATTACCATTGCTGTTCCTTCTTTCCAGCGTATGCAAAAAGAGGGTGAAGAGGGAAGACGCAAGATTAATCAATACACTCGTTTGCTTACCATTGCATTTACTGCAGTACAAGCCTTTGGTTATTTAAGTAACATAGCCAATGACGAGAAGAATGCTGGGGCATTATTGTACAATTTTTCTGATGTGTTGAGCAAAGAGATGTTCATGTTTACCAACGTGATATTATTGACAGCGGGTACTATGTTTACCATGTGGTTGGGTGAGAGAATCACCGATCGCGGATTGGGTAACGGTATCAGTTTGATAATCATGGTGGGAATTATCGCAAGAATGCCAGCCGCTTTGTTATCAGAAATATTTTTACGTCTAGGGGATGGCGGTATGATTATCGTGATTGTGGAAATGGTGGTGTGGTTTATGGTAATATTGGGTGTGATTTTGTTAACTCAGGGAACACGAAAAATTACGGTAAATTATGCTAAGCGCGTAATAGGAAACCGTCAATACGGTGGAGCTCGTCAGTATTTGCCAATTAAGATATTGGCTGCTGGTGTAATGCCTATCATTTTTGCACAGGCAATCTTATTCTTGCCCGCGACATTGGCGAACATGTACGAAACGCCTCCACAATTTTTGATGTCTTTAATGAATCCCAATGGATTTTGGCATAATGCAATCTTGATTTTCTTGATCATCGTTTTCACATATTTCTACACAGCAATCATTTTCAATTCGAAACAGATGGCTGAGGATATGAAGAGAAACAACGGTTTCATCCCCGGAATTAAACCTGGAAGACAAACTGCTGATTTTATTGATGAAGTAATTTCAAGAATTACATTCCCTGGAGCCATCTTTATTAGCTTAGTTGCTTTGTTGCCTGTATTGGCTAATGTTGCTAACATCAGTTCTGAATTCGCCCAGTTTTATGGTGGAACGAGTTTATTGATTTTAGTAGGAGTAGTATTGGATACGTTACAACAAATAGACAGTTATTTATTGATGCGCAAATACGATGGTTTGATGAGTGGAGGAGGAAGAATGAAGGGAAGAATGACAAACCAGATGAGTCAAGTTGATTTTTAAGAAATAAAGTATTAATTTTGCAGCCCTTTTA